>Ga0335085_10000164_pt1 | contig 211151 bp, 188 predicted proteins | sample Lox_Sample_45_FD_206712 | JGI IMG/M metagenome (GOLD analysis project Ga0335085, IMG submission 206712) | Soil microbial communities from Loxahatchee National Wildlife Refuge, Florida, United States - Lox_Sample_4.5 | ecosystem: Environmental > Terrestrial > Soil > Wetlands | place: USA... | reverse complement strand
AACGGTCTACGAACTGGTACCGCCGTCTTCTCCTGGGGGCCAATGGACTGAGGTTACCCTCTATAACTTCAACGACGGCGTCGACGGAGGCGAGCCAAACTCGGTGGTGCTCGGTTCGGACGGAAACTTATACGGCACAACCGAGTTTGGCGGCGTATCTCCAGATGGCACAACCAACCAGGGAACGATCTTCCAGTTAGTACTGCCCCAGAACAGCGCGCATCAGTAAGAAATGGACGGGTCTGCGCCGATGGTGCCGACCAGTTCCGCCAGATAGGCCACGGAGCTGACGCGTTTCATCTGAATGCGGGCCTCGGTAAGGCGGTCGCGCACATCGAACTCGCGCGCGCCCGGTCCTGAGAGGAATGCCTCGAGCGACGCGATGTGGCGGGTCCACAACGCAATGTCGCGTTCCTGTTTGGCGCTCAGGCGTTCCTTATACCAATCGCTCGCCAGCACCGATTCGCGCGTGAACATGGCGCGCACGTCCGGATGGCTGGCGTCCTTTCCTTCCCATTGCCCGTGCGCCATGATGTGCAGCAGCGCTTGTAACGGCGGGCAGGCGGCGTGGACGCTGCCATCGTAGAAGTAGTTCTGCGCCACGCGGCACTGCGTGTCCACCATGGCATTCACGCCGGCGGCGAAGGCGTCCATGTCCTGCTTTTCCGGGCGCAGAATCTCCTCCGGGAAGACCGCGTCGGGCGTTTCGAAGATGCGGCCCAGGAAGCGCTCGGCGAACAGCGCGGTAATGCGATAGCCCAGGCGGCTGGCCAGCACCGTGCGCCCGCCCCATGCGAAGTCGGCGATCTTTTCCAGATAGCCGTTATCGATCAGGAAGCGCGGGTCGCGCTCAGGCACGCGCACGCGGCACCAGACTTCCGGCACCAGCATGCTGATGTCGTGATCGACGCGATAGTTGGGGCCGACGTAGCCGGCGGCGGTGGTGAAGCCGGCGTATTCGGTGAGGATCGCGGCCACCAGCGCGTTGTTCAAGTCGACCACCGGCGAGACCGCATTGAACGGGCCCTTGGTGAGCGCGCCTTCGCTGCCGAAGCCGGTGGTGGAGGGGGACTTGCCCGTCAGGCTGCTAATGAAATCCATGAACAGCTCGGGCAGTTCCTGATAGTGGATAGGGTTGTAGATGGCCAGCGGCGGTACGCCGATCTTGGGGTCGGCCGGATTGCCGCGGCGTCCGCCGAGCACGGCGTTGACGGGGAAGCGCACCGGCTGATCGGAGGGGATGCCGCGATCGAGGCGCGCGCAAACTTCGGCCAGGTGCGGACCGAGCGGGCGGACGTGATCGGGGCGGCGCTGTAGATAGCGCGGATTCTTGGACGGCTGGCCATCGACCAGGCGCGGCTGCGCGGAGGAAACGGCGTAGGTGACTTTGCGCTCGCGCACGAAATCGCGCAACAGGGTCTGCATCGGCTCGGTGAAGCGGTCGAACTCCACCACATGATCGACCAGGGCTTCCACCTGCGGTACGGTCAGCGGTTCGAAGTTCGAAAGAAACGTGCCGGGCGTCGAGATGTCGGCTTCGGCTTGCGCGTCGAAGCCGGGATGAATGGCGTCGTCAGGGCGCTGGAACAGGTACGCTTCGCAATTCTCCACCAGCTTGGCGCTGCGATTGGGGTATTTGGAATCGAAATCCGGCAACTGGTGGCGCGGGACCACGACCGATGCGGTGATGTCGTCTTCCACCTGGACTTTGCCGGCGGGATGAAAATCGGGGCGCAGCTTGTAGATGCGCCAGGAGCCTTGCGGATCGAAACCCACGCGCAGGTAATTGCCGAGCAGTTTCTGGTTGTCGTACTTCAGCTCGTGGCCGAGGTAGCCGTTCATGCGGTCGACGGTGAAATGCGCGCGCCAGTTGCCGCCCCATTCGGGACGGTAGTAGCGCTTCACGGTGAAGAGAAGCTGGCGGATGGTCTGGGGCAAGTTGCGCAGCCAGTCGTTATATTCGTCCGTGTAATCGGGCGAGACGGTGAGCAGCTTGATGACCGAGCCGAGCGAGCGATCGGGGCTGAGGATAGGGCGGGCGGCGCGGCTGTCGGGCTGCTTGTATGCGGACGAGAAATCGCGCGCCAGGATCTCGGCCACCTGGTCCATGTCGTGATAATAGTCGCGGACGAAGACCGGGCCGTGCAGCAGGACGTTGGAGATGGACTTGGAAATTTCCGATTTGCCGCCGCCGGACACCGTGCAGGGCTTGTGGCAGAGCGTGCCGTGCGCGACGGATCCGACCAGGCGCCAGGCGTTGCCGCCGTGCTGTTTTTCCATCCACACCTGGTAGCCGGAGGGGCCGACGAAGACACGGCCGGGAAGCAGCGTCAGTTCGCCCGATCCGGTTTCGCTGGCCCATTTCACCGAGCCGCGGGCCAGGTGGAACTCGGCGGTCTCGGGGACGTAAAAAATATTCGGGAACTGGCGGTCGACCGCGTAGCCTTCGGGCTGGCGCGCGACGCGATCGCCCAGCAGGCGCGTAGCTTCTTCGAACTGGTTGCGTTTAATGGAGCGCGAGCGTTCGGCGTGGAAGTCCTGGCCGAGGATGTAGGCTGGGAAGGCGATGGCGCCGCCGGCATGCTCTTCTTCGCAGAGGCCGAAGAGATTGGCGGCGTAGCTGATCTGGCTTTTGACTTCCTTCTTGCAATAGCCGTAATAGTTGTCGGCGATCAGCGTGACGATCACGCCCTGGCGGCCGCGGCAGACCAGCTTGAAGGCGCGGCCGTTGTTGTAGAGCTCGTCTTCGCGCTGCCAGCACATGCCGTCGCGGCGCTGGCGCTCGGTGGCCTGATCGAAATGCGGCAGGCCGAGTTCTTTCTTACGCATGCCCACAATGTGCGGGGCGAGAATCACGCAGCCGGTGTGGCCGGTCCAGTGCAGTACGTCGAGCGCGGCGTCGTTTTCGGGCAGGTAAGGATCGCCGCCATTGCCGAAGATGACTTCGACGAAATCGAGATTGCTGACCAGGCCGCCGGGCGCGAAGAAGCGAATCTCCATGGTCTTGGCCGGATCGGTTCCAGTGGCGGGACAGACGATCGGCCGGAGCAGCAGCGAGACGAACAGGCGCGCGCGCGCTTCCTGGCTGGCGGTGAACGGCAGAGCGGCGGATTCAGGCGGCGCGTTCACCGCTTCGGCGAGCAGGCGGGCGAAGGCCTGCTTGGGAACGGCCAGCTTGTCGGCGGGGATGGGCAGTCCGCCTTCGACGATATGGAAGATGCCTTCGGTGGTGCGGCGATCGCTCTTGGGGTTGTGCAGAACGCCTTGTGCGACGCGGTAGGAATGCAGATATGGCGAAGTGAAGTCATCGGCGCCGGGCGGCAGGGACATCACCCGCGCGAGGCCGGGCCGGTCGAGCACGAAGGAATTCGAAGGCAGACGCGCCGCGCCGGCCGGACAGACATCGTCCAAGTAGCTATCCAGGAAATTCTGGATCCGGGTATCGGCCGGACACAGCCGCCCGCCGAGCAGTTGGTCCTTTTGGTAGTAATTGCGGAGCAGCGGTCCGGCGATCTCCAGAAAATAGGGATCGCTGGTGCTTTGGCTGGATGGTTGCCCCAGGGCCACCAGCTTGAGATTGATGTAGCGTAGCAGTTCGTCGAGGTCTGGGCGGTCCACTTTTCAAAGTAGCATGCCGGTCAGGAAGCCGGTTTCGGTCCGGACAGGACACGGTAAGCGATGATCTTCGATCCTTCCGCAGCGCCGCCCACGAGTTTCTCGTGCACCAGGATCTCCAGGTAGGAGGCCGGCGGCCGGCCCTTGGAACGGAGCAGGCCTGCCAAGATATCGGGAAAGTCCTGGCTGGCTACTAATTCGCCGGCAGCCTCGGTGGCTGCCATATCGATGCCCGCCAGGATCAAGACGTATCCGTTGCCGGCCAGGTTTGGCAGCAAGGCGATGTCGGCGTAAGTATCGGCGCTGGCCGCACTGCCCGCCGATGGCTGATAGGTGGCTTGCTCACCGGGAAGGGGCGTTTTGTTGCGGAAACGATATTGGCGGGTCGCCTGGTCCTCTTCGAGCGCGAAGTTCAGTTGTGGTTCGAAGAGCTGTTCCCAAGGTAGACCGCGGCGGCTGCCGATAAAAATAAAGTTGCCGTTCTTGAAGTCACGCACACTCATGAAGCGCGGGTAACGGATATTGGTGTGGACTCCATAGCGGTGGCTCAATTCCATCAGCCGGGTGGCCACGCTGGCATCGCCCAGGCTGGTGTACTGGCGGTCGGCCAGCAGGCGCAGCGCGGCTTGCAGGCCTTTGTTGGGGACCGATCCTATGAGTTTGTCGGGATACCCGCCGCTGCGATAGTCAGTTAACGAGATATCCAGGTCAAGGATATCCTGGATGGCGACCAGGCAAGTGTCGGCCACCACGATATCGGTTTCTCTGCCCGGGACAAAGATTCGGGACCATAGTACATCGTTGCGGCGCGGCTGGATCTCATCGGGGCGTTTGAGCGCCTCGCGTTGCCGCCAGAGTATCAGGCTAGTCAGGCCGAGCGCCGTCACCAGCAGCGTGGCAAGGATGACGGTCCAGCGCCGGAACGAGGGCTGGCTGCCGGCGGGCTGGACGGGAGCGTGAGCCAGTATGTTGGCGGGCGGTATTCTCCTGACGGCCTGCGGCTCGATATGGAGGACGCGGGGCTCGAAACACAGCAGGTAGGCGCCTTTGGGAATGGTGAGGACGGTCGGCTCATCACTACCATCGGAGGCGAAATATTCTTCGAGTTTGGAGCGCAATCGCCGCACCTGCACGCGGACGATGTTATCCTCATTTGGATTGAAGTCCGGCCGGCGGCCCAGGACTTTGCATCCGATTTCCTGTTCGCTGATGCCGGTGGCGTCGTCGTTGAGCGTGCGGCGGGCGAGGTAAAGAAGAATATCGCGGAGCTGCGGAGCCTTGAGAAGATGGCGGCTGGACAGTATGCGATGCACCAGCACCCAGCGCTCGTCTTCGGGGGATGTCGCAGTCTGCGCCGGGTTACTCAGTGTCTCGCTCAAGCGCCAATCTCTCTAATCAGGTCGGATTATACCGAACATTCAGCATACATCCTGGCGTTTACAAAATCTACACCACCCTTTCTCTTTCGGGCGTAACGCGCTGATTCTATGAAATCGTTTACGTGACGTCACGCTAGAGCTCCGAGAAGACACGAGAAATTCCCTTGATTCGCGGTGCATACCCCGTTACATTCTGACTCGTACTGATCGCATAGTCTCGGTCTATGGTGTGCAAGCTCGGGTGGACTTGCATCCAAGGGTGAAATGCTCGCGGGTCTGTTGAGATATCGCGAGCGGCTTGTCTCGCATTGAGATGCAACATTTGCAAGAAACGGGTTTTTTAAGGACGGGTTCTTCGTTGCACCTGAAAGGGGTCCAAAGCATGAAAAAGAAGAAGTGGTCTCCCGTGTGGGAGACATTTATTTTGTTCCTCGTGTTCGCTATTTCTGGTCTAGCACAGGAGTATCGCGGACGCGTGGAAGGTCTGGTCACTGACCAGACTAACGCCGTGATCGCCGGCAGCACCGTAACGCTCCTGAATGTGAATACGGGCGTGCGGGTTGTGCGGCAGACCAGCGACACAGGGTTGTACCTGTTCGACCTGGTCGATCCCGGCACATATACAGTTACGATCGAGGCGGCGGGGTTCAGCCGCTTCATCCAGGAAAACATCGTCATGCAAACGCGCGGCGACGTCACGGTGAACGCCAGCCTGACGCCGGGTGCGGTACAGGAAAGCATCACGGTGAACGAGACCCCGGCCGCGGTGGAATTCAACTCCGCGAACCGGGATTTCACCATCGATTCGAAGCTGGCGGAAGAGATCCCGCGCTTCGACCGCAATCCGTTCAAGCTGACGCTGATTGCTCCCTCGGCCGTGAATACGCGCGGTGAGATGATGCCGTATCACTCATGGTCGGCCAACAGCGTCGATCTGGGCGGCGGCACCAACCTGAAAAACGATCTGGAAGTCGACGGCATGCCGATCGGCATGGGCCAGAAGAACACCACTCCGCCTAACACGGACGCGGTACAGGAAGTCATCGTCTCCACCAACAGCACCGACGCAGAAAACGGCCATAGCGCTGGTGGAACGATCACGATGACGACCAAATCAGGCACCAATGACTTCCATGGCGACGCATTCTACCTGGGCCGTTATCCCTGGCTCAGCGCGGAAGCCGACCGCACCACCTTCAGCGCCAACGCACAGCGGCAGAACATGTACGGAGGCACGCTGGGCAATCCGATCCTGAAGAACCGGCTGTTCAATTTCTTCTCTATTGAGGACTGGCAGGTAGGTTATCCGAATAGCTACGTGCGGACGGTGCCGACATCGCTCGAGGCCTCCGGCGATTTCTCGCAGTCGTGGGGAACCGGCGCCGACGGCAGCTATGTTCTGCGCACGATCTACGATCCCTGGACGTCTCAGTTGAACTCGGATGGGTCCGTAACTGTGACGCCATTCCCCGGGAACAAGATTCCGCAGAACCGCTTTGACCCGCTGTCTGCCAGCCTGATGAAGCAGTTCTGGGCGCCCAACAATCCCGGACTGAACATCACCGGGGTGAACAACTTCACCAAGGGTTTCATCGAGAAGTACGGCTACTACAACATCTCCGATCGCGTTGACTACAACATCAACGACAAGTGGAAGCTCTTCGGGCGCATGGCCCGTTACAACACTACCGATTTGGCCGGCAACCCGACGCCCAACAACTCCGAACTCTATGTACCGACGGGCACTGCGCGGGCTGCATGGAACGCGGGCGGCGATGCTATCTACACCATCAACGCCCGTACCGTGCTGGAATTCCATGGCGATTGGCACAGCCTGTTGGACGCCTACATCTCTTCTCCGCTGCCTTCAAGCGGCTGGGGATCGATCTGGCCGAACAACAACTGGTACGAGCCGTATCAAAAGGCCTCGGTCGGACAGCCGATCTATTTCCCGGACATGAACATCGGGGGACAAGGATTCGGCGGCGGCGGATTCTACTGGAACCAGGCTCCTAAGGGAGAGGCCGCTAGCGTTAAACTCGCGCACCAGATCGGCTCGCACTATATCAAGGTCGGTTTTGAACAGCGCGAAAGCTACGGCCTCAGCTACGTGTCGAGCACGTCGAATTTTTATTTCAATACGGCGATGACGGCCAACACGTTCAACAATCCGAACACCGGGCTCTACGGTGATCAGTTCGCCACCTTCCTGCTGGGCGCTCTGGATGGCTCCTCCGAGATGATCGGCGGTCCCGTTCCAAATCCCCACGTGAAGTTTTACGGCGGGTACATCCAAGACGACTGGAAGGTGACCTCCAGGATCACTTTGAACCTGGGCCTTCGGGATGAGTATGAGACGGCCCTCTACGATCCGATGCACGACTTTTCGCGGGGGCTGGACCTGAACGCAGCAGTGCCCGAGATGCAGGCTAATCCGCCGGTCATGCCCGCCGCGGCCACGGATATCGTGGGCAACAACTTCTATCATTGGACCGGCCAATGGCAGTTCACCAGTTCCAGCCATCCGGGATCGTTCGATCCGCAGAAACTGGCGCTGCAGCCGCGTGTCGGCATGGCGTACCGTATCAACGACAAGACGGCGTTCCGGTTCGGCTATGCGCGATACCTGATTCCTTATGAGATGAACATCGCGCTGGCTCCGGTTTCAGGATATGAAACTGTCGGGTTTCTGGAACCGCCGTTCCTCGGCGAGACCGGATACCAATACACGTTGGCTCCGCACGCAGGTGTTCCGCAGCAAACGATCTCGGATCCATATCCGGCTGCCACCAATCCGCTGTTGCCGATTCTGGGCACGGGTTACGGCGGGAACCTGGGGCGTGGCGGCGAGTCTTTGTTGTGGTACGACCAGAATCAGCAGAAGGCCCGCAACGACCGCTTTAACTTCAACCTGCAGCGCCAAATTCCGCACGAGATCGTGCTTTCGGGGACTTACTTCCTGAATATCGGCAACCAGCAATACACTAAGGCCCTGAATCAGATCAACCCGGCTCTCGAAACGCAATATCAGAACCAGTTGAACGTGCAGGTGCCGAATCCTTTCTACCACTACCTGAATACGACGTTGATGCCGGGTCCACTGTACAACCAGCAGACAGTTTCGCTGGGGTCATTGCTGGTGCCTTACCCGCAGTACGGCGGGCTGTATGAACTGGGCGCGCTGGGAGCAGGCGAGCGCTACCAGTCAGTCGAACTGAAAGCGCAGAAGGCTTTCAGCAAAGGCTACAACTTCCTGGTAACTTACGTTTACATCAGGGAGAAGGCGCAAACCAACGGCTTCTTGAACGGCAGCGTCTTCAACGATCAGGAATGGTACGCGAACCAACTTACCTGGCAGGATAGCAATCAACCGCGGCACCGCTTCAATATCGCGGGGACTTGGGAGCTGCCGATCGGGCGAGGCAAGCCTCTTCTGAGCAATATCTCCCGCGGGGCGGATGCCATCGTCGGCGGCTGGAAGGTGGCCGGTATTTGGACTTTCATGTCCGGCGATTTCCCGCAGTTCGGCAACATGCTCGTCAGCGGCAGCCCGTGTATCTCCGATCCGACGCCGCAGCACTGGTTTAACACGTCAGTGTTCTCGCCCCTGCCGGCCAACACTTACGTTTTGCGAACCAATCCGCTTCAATACGACTGCATAACGGGCCCGAAGTTCTGGGTACTGGACGGCAACCTGACCAAAGCGTTCTCGATCACCGAACGGTTCCACGCTGAGCTGAAGATGGCTGCCTACAACGCCACCAACCGGCTAAACCGCGGCGATCCGGACACGGGAGTTACCGATTCGACTTTCGGCCAAACTTTGTACCAGGGCGCTCCGGGCGGCATCTTTGGCGCCCAGGGCGGCACCTATGGGAACCAAAGCGGCCGACAAATAGAATTGGGTTTGAAGATACTTTTCTAACACGCACAAAGCTTAACTACCCCACTTGAGCGGCGGGACACTGATCCCGCCGCTTCTTTTTCTGTGTGGCTGTTCCGGTGCGCAATGTTCCGGCCGGAGCGCTGAACTATATTATTGGGTGCATGGTTTCTTTAACCCGGCGAAGCGTTTTGGGTTGGCTGGCTTTGCCGGCCTTCAGGGTTTTCGGTCAGGGGCAGCATGGAATGGCCTCGCGCGGAGTTGCGGCTGCGCCGCGCGGCAAGCCTTCGGGCCTCCCGTTTCATGCGAGATTCACAGACATCGCGCACCAGGCCGGCTTGCGCCAGATTGTGGTGTGCGGGCATCCGCATCGCGCCGACTATGTGATCGAGGCCATGAGCTGCGGTGCGGCTTTTCTGGACTACGATAACGATGGCTGGCTGGACATTCTGGTGCTGACCGGCTCACGATTTGGAGATCCGCCGCCCACGGCCTCGCAGCGTCTTTATAAGAATAACCGGGACGGCACCTTCAGCGACGTGACGGAGAAAGCCGGATTGTTTCGCACGGGCTATCAATACGGCGTCGCGGCCGGCGATTACAATAACGACGGATTCGACGACTTGTTTATTAGCGGCTGGGAGCAAAATATGCTCTACCGCAACAACGGCGACGGGACCTTCACGGACGTAACCAAGGAAGCCGGGTTGTGGAACGCGCAGCCGCGCTTCGGTTCCGGCTGCACCTTTCTCGATTACGACCGCGATGGCCGGCTGGACCTGTTCGTGGCCAACTATCTGGCCTTCGATATGCGGACCGTGCCGCGCGCGGGCGTATCGACGAGTTGCAATCCCGGCAACATATTTTGCGGACCGCGCGGATTGCCGTATGGCCGCCACAGCCTGTATCACAACAACGGCGACGGGACTTTTACGGATGTCACCATGGCTTCGGGCATCGGTAAGGTGGACGGCGGGTATGGCCTGACTGCGGTGTCCGCGGACTTCGATAACGACGGCTGGCCTGACATCTACGTGGCGTGTGACTCCACGCCGAGCTTGCTGTTCCGCAATAATCACGACGGCACGTTTACCGAGCAGGGATTGGAACGCGGCGTGGCGCTGAGTGATGACGGCATGGAGCAGGCCGGCATGGGCATCGGCGTCGCCGATTTCAAGTTGGACGGCAGTCTGGACATCGTGAAGACGCATTACTCGGCCGATACGCCGGGCTTCTATGTGAACAACGGCAAAGGCGACTTCAACGAGATGACCCTGCCGGCGGGCCTGGCGGTGGAGACCCGCTATGTATGCTGGGGAATTGCCGCCGCGGACCTGGATAATGACGGCAGTCCCGATCTGTTCTGTGTTACAGGTGGAATTTACCCGGAGCAGCAGGACGTCTACGACACGCCCCGCGTGATCTTCCGGAATTTGGGGAATGGCCGGTTCGAGGAGTTACTCGGCCAGGCCGGGCCGGGTGTGGAAGCCGCGCATTCGAGCCGCGGCTGTGTGGCCGGCGATTTCGATAATGACGGGGACGTCGACTTACTGGTAATTAATCATAACGAGCCGCCATCGCTGCTGCGCAATGACGTGAGCGGCGGCCATCACTGGATCAAAGTGAAACTGCATGGCGTGAAATCGAATCGCGGCGCTGTCGGCGGACGGGTAACGGTCCGGTATGGCGGCAAGGTGCAGGCGCAGGAGGTACTGAGCCAATCGTCGTATCTGTCTTCGAACGACTCGCGGCTGCATTTCGGTTTGGGGCCCGTAACCACGATCGACCTGGAGATTCGCTGGCCGATGGGCCAGGTGGAGAGATTGAGTAATGTGGCTGTGGACCAGTTAGTCCACATCACCGAGGGATCCGGAATTACTCGCACGGAGAAGTTTAAGAAATGAGAAAGATGCAGAAGAGTTCATCGTGGCTGTCGCGCATCGTAGTCGCCGCGGCGGCGTTGCTGATTGGTTCGTCTCTGGCCTTGGGCGCCGATGCGTCGTCCGTGAAGGTTTGGGAGACGCAGATCGTAATTCCAACATATCTGGCCGGAGCGCCGGAGTTAAACCCGATGTTCTTCTTCGGGCGCGAATCGCAAGGGGCCCAAGGGCCTGTATATCCCTATCCGATGTACGATACGCTCACCGGCAAGAAGGTGGATAAGTCGTACACCATCGTCTATCTGGAGAACGAGTATATCCGGATCGGGGTACTGCCGGAGATCGGCGGCCGTATCATCGAGGGCGTCGACAAAACGAATAACTATAACTTCATCTACCGGCAACATGTGATTAAGCCGGCACTGATCGGGCTGATCGGCGCCTGGATTTCGGGCGGTGTCGAGTGGAACATTCCGCATCATCATCGCGCCAGCACGTTCATTCCGGTGCAGTACAAGGTGGAGGAGAATGCGGACGGCAGCAAGACGGTCTGGGTAGGCGAGTTGGAAGTGCGCCAGCGCATGCGCTGGGCCGTCGGCTACACGCTGCATCCGGGCAAGTCGTACCTGGAAGCACGGGTGCGTATCCTGAATCGCACGCCGGAAGTAAACACGATGCTGTGCTTCACCAATGTAGCGGTCCACGCGAACGATCAGTACCAGGTGATCTTCCCGCCGAGCACGCAGTTCGGCACTTACCATACCAAGAATCAGTTTACGGATTGGCCCGTATCGCATCAGAAGTTCTCGGGCGCGGACTTTACCAAGGGCGTCGATATCAGTTGGTACAAGAATCACATCGAGGCTAACTCGGTGTTCGCCTGGAATTACCAGGATGATTTCTTCGGCGGGTACGATCATGGCAAAGATGCCGGGACCATGAGTATCGCGGATCATAACATCATCCCCGGGAAGAAGTTCTTTACCTGGGGCAACGGTCCGTTCGGTAAGACGTGGGATAAGACTCTAACTGACAACGATGGTCCGTATCTGGAAATGATGGTGGGCGCTTACTCGGATAATCAGCCGGATTATAGCTGGCTGCAGCCGTATGAGACCCGGTCGTTTTCGATGGAGTGGTATCCGTTCCGCAATATTGGCGGGGTAAAGAAAGCGAATCTGGATGCCGCGGTGAATCTGGATGTCGTGAACGGGCAGGCCAAGGTCGGCTTCTACACCACGTCGGCACATCCGGACGCGCAGGTTACGCTGCGAGCCGGCGCGCAGACCCTGCTCAGCGAGACGGTGGCCATCGATCCTGGGAAGCCTTATGTGAAGCAGGTAGCGATCCCGGTGGGGATCGACGAGCATGACCTGGTCGCGTCCATTTCGGATGGCGGCAAGGAGTTGGTATCTTATAGCCCGATCCGTCTGACTCGGCAACCGACGCCGAAGGCGGTGACTCCTCCTCCGCCGCCCGCCGAGATTAAGACCAACGAAGAACTGTATCTCACCGGGCTGCGCGCGCAGCAATTCCACTCTCCGTCCGTGGACCCGATTCCTTATTGGGAAGAGGCCCTGCGGCGCGATCCGGGTGACGCGCGCGTGAATACGGTACTCGGCATCACCGCGTTCAAGAAAGCGAGATACGCGGATGCCGAGCGATATCTGCGTAAGGCTATCGAGAGGCTGACGGACCGATACACGACGCCCAAGGATGCGGAGTCGATTTACTATCTGGGCGCTACGCTGAAGGCCGAGGGCAAAACCGGCGAAGCTTATACCTACCTGTTCAAGGCTACTTGGAGCCAGGCTTGGAAGGCGGCCGGTTATTACGGCCTGGCCGAGATCGCTACTTCGCGCGGCGACTTCCAGACAGCCCTGGACTTCGCGGACCGTTCGATCGATTCGAACGCCTTGAACATCCGCGCGCAGAATCTGAAGGCCGCGTTGCTGCGGCACACCGGCTGTTCGAAGGAAGCGCTCGAATTGCTGGCATCGGCCGCGCATCGCGCCGATCCGCTGGATGTGCGTTCGATGGCCGAGAAGTGGCTGGCTTCGCAGGATCCGGAAGCCGCGCGGGTTCTCGCATCCACGATGAATCAACATCCGGCGACCGCGCAGGAGACCGCTGCCGAGTACATGAACCAGGGTCTGTGGCAGGATGGCACGGACGTGCTGTTACAGATGACTGGCGCGGCGCCGGACAAGGCGAAGATTCATCCACTAGCGTATTACTACCTCGCTTATTTCGCGACTCAGTTGGGACAGTCTGAGAAAGCCGCGGAGTACGGCAAGCTGGCGATGGCGATGCCGCCGGACTACGTGTTTCCGTTCCAGAACGAGGCGATCGAGGTGCTGAGGGCGGCCATGCACGCCAACCCGGCCGATGCGCGGGCGCCATATTATCTGGGCAATGTGTTGTATGACTGGCAGCCGGAAGAAGCTACGAAGGTGTGGCAGGTCTCGGAGGCCATCGATCCGGCTTTTGCCATCGTGCATCGCAACCTGGCAACCGCATACATGCATCAGAAATCGGGCGCCGATCTGGACAAGGCCATCGCCGAGTTGGAGAAGGCGGTCGGGTGCCAGCGGCAGTATCCAATCCATTTCACGGAACTCGATGAGCTATACGAACAGGCCGGCACGAAACTCGAGAAGCGCGATGCACTGTTCAGCCGGAATGCGGCGCTCGTGGCGCAACGCGACGACGCGGAGAACCGGGCTATCGCGGTGAAAGTCGCGCTGGGCGATTATGACGATGCGATCCGCATGATGACCGGGCGGCCGTTCGCGGTGGCCGAAGGCGTAAATCTGAACGTTGACGAGCACTGGACCTTGGCGCACCTGCTGCGCGGGCAGAAGAGCCTGGCGGCGGAGCATTACGAACAGGCGCTGGCAGATTTTAAAGCCGCGCTGGCGATTCCCGCGAATCTGCCGCTGGGCCTCGCGGGCGCGGCGGGTCTACATAACGCGGAGGCTGCCTACTGGACCGGCTTGGCGTATGAAGGCTTGGGCGATCGCGACAAGGCCAAGGCGTCGTGGGAGAAGGCTGCGGCAGCCGTTCCCATGCGGCGTCACCGGCGCGCCTCGGCGTCGTTCGATCTGGCGCGCGGCGCCGAGCAGTATTACCAGGGACTCGCGATGCGGAAGCTCGGCAAGACCGAGGAAGCTACGGCGGTCTTCAAGGGACTGGTGGCCGCCGGACAGCAAGCGCTCAATGGGCAGAAGCCGCCGCGCACGCAGCTCGCGATGGCGCATTACGTCACCGGGCTCGGCTATCTGGGTCTCAACGACCAGGCTGGGGCGAAGACCGAGCTGAACCAGGCGGTAGAAACCGATCCGGGTTTGGCGGAAGCCAGAGTAGCACTGATGACGACGGGCAAACGCAGTTAAAATTTTCTAGGGAGGACTGCGGCTGCCGACGGCACGGAGAATTGCAAGCCTGGCACTGATATGGCTGGCGCCGCTGCTGGCGCAAGTGCCGTCGCAGGATAAGCCCGTCGAACAGGCCTGGGCGTTGCTCGCCAAGGGGCAGCGCCCACAGGCCATCCGTCTGCTGTACGACATTGTCAAGACGAACCCCAATGACGCGGACGCGCGTTTGCTGCTGGGCAGTATTCTGCAGGAGGAAGGCGACCGCGCGGGTTCGATTGCGCAATTAACGGAAGGCGTCCGCCTGCGCCCGCGCTCGGCCGAGGCGCAGAATGCTTTGGGCGAGGCTTACCAGGCATTCGGTGACGGCAAGGCGGCGCGCGGACCGTTTGAGAAGGCCGTCGCGCTGAACCCACGGTTTGCGACGGCCCAGACCAATCTTGGGCTGGTGCTGCTTGAGGCGGCTGAGTTGGAATCTGCCGGCGCGCATCTCGATCGGGCGATCGAACTGCTAGGGCGGCAGGAGGACGCGGCCTATGCGCATTATCTGCGGGCCAAAGTCTGCACCGCTCAAAGCGAGGTGCGGAAGGCGGCCGCGCACTTGGAGCAGGCTGTCGCGCTGCGGCCCGATTTTCCGGAGGCGTGGTCGGATCTCGGCCAGGCGCGCAAGACGCTGCTGGATAACGCCGGCGCGCTGGCGGCCTTCGAACGCGCGGTGGCTCTGGCGCCGGACGACGCCGTGGCGCAGTTGCGGCTCGGGTCGGAGTATCTGAGTCAGGGGCAGGCGCACCAGGCAGTCGCGCATCTGGAGCAAGCCGCGCGGCTGGATGCGAACGATCAGGGAACCTTATACCAGTTGCAACGCGCCATGCGTGCAGACGGCCAGGAAGAGCGAGCCGCCGCGATAAAACAGAAGCTTGCCGAACTGTTGCGGAACAAGGACGAGAGCGACCAGAACGCGGTGACCGGAATCGAGCTGAACAACCAGGGGGCGGATCTGGAAAAGGCAGGCGATTTGCGCGGCGCGTTGCAGAAATATCGGGCGGCGATCCAACTACTGCCGGACCACGTGGGTATCCGGGTGAATCTGGCGATCGCGCTGTTGCGGCTCGGGCAATGGCAGCCGGGGCTCGCGGAACTGCGCGAAGCCGTGCGGCGCGAGCCACACAATGCCGTGCTGCGGGCCGCGTTGGATGATGCGCTGGCGCAAGCGCCGGTGGAGTTTGGCGGCCAGGGCAAAGCCGGGAAGCTTCAGAAGCCCGGAACGAAGTACTAACTACTCCTTTAACTCGACGATGGTGGCGCCCGCCCCGCCCTCCTGCTGCGGCGCCTGGTAATGCCGCGCGACGTGCGGGTGGTGCGCGAGCATCTCCCACAGCACTTTGCGCAGAATCCCCATGCCGTGGCCGTGCACGATGCGCACGCGGCTGGCGGTGGCCATCACGGCGCGGTCGAGGAATTGATCCACGCTATCGCGGGCTTCTTCGGCGTGCTGGCCGATCACGTTGATTTCCTGATGTACGGGGGCCAACTCGGGCGCCGGCCGGAAGCTGACGTTCTTGGGCAGCTTGGCGCCGCCGCCGGATTCGGGCAGCACCTCGAGCACGTCGTCAACCGAGACCTGCATCTTCATGAAGCCGGCTTCCACTTCCAGCCGGCCGCCCGCCAGCAGACGGCGCACGCGGGCCGGTTCGCGAATGCCCTGCAGACGAACGCGCGCGCCTTCTTCGATCTTGGGCCGGTGCAGCTCGCCCTGGCGGGCATCGTCTTGCGTCGAGAGCACGGTGGTCTGAAACTCCTCGCGTAGCTCGCGCTTGGTCTTGGCCACGCGGCGCTGCGCCTGTTCGGCGGCTTTGCGCTGCTCGACGCCGTGCATGATCTGTTCGATGGTCTGCTGCGCCTGCTCTTCAAATTTGGCGAGCATCTGCTCGGTGCGGCGCTCGAGCTCCTTGATCTTGGACGACTCGCGCTTCTCCCAATCATGGGCTATCTCTTTTTCGCGAGCGGCCAGCTCGGTTTGCTGCCGCTTCAGATCCGCCTCCAGCGTCTGCACGTCTTTCAGGCGCTGATGCAGCTCGCTCAAGAAGCGCGAAACGTCGCGCTCGCGGTCGCTCAGGCTTAAACGCGCGCGGGTCATGATGTCTTCCGGCATGCCCAGCCGGGTGGCGATCTCGAGGCCGGCGGATTTGCCCGGCATGCCGGTGTGCAGGACGTAGGTCGGTTCGAGAGTTTGCTCGTCGAAGCCCATCGACGCGTTCAGCACGCCCGCGGTATTCGCGCCGTAGATCTTTAAGGCCAGCAGATGCGTGGAGGACAGTGTGTACGTGCCGGCCGCGCGGAAATGATCGATGATGGCCACGCCCAGCGCGCCGCCTTCTTCGGGATCGGTGGCCGCGCCAAGCTCATCCAGCAGCACCAGCGAATCGGGCGTGACATCGAGCGCCATTTCGCGGATGTGCGAGATGTGCGCGGAGAACGTGCTGAGGCTTTCCTGTATCGACTGGTTGTCGCCGATGTCCGCCAACACTTGGCCGAAGAGCGGGAACTCGGCCTCGGCGGCGGGCACCGGCAGACCGGATTGCGCCATCAGGGTGAGCAGGCCGACAGTCTTCAGCGTGACCGTTTTGCCGCCAGTGTTGGGACCGCTGATGAGCAGCGTGCGCGTGCCTTCGTCGAGTTCGAGCGAGATGGGGACCACGGATTTACGCTGCCGCCGCAGCACGTCCTGGAGCAGCGGATGGCGCGCATCACGCAGCAGCAGACGCGTGCCGAAGCGCGGGATGGCGCAATCGAAATCCATGGCAAAACGCGCTTTGGCGAAAATGATTTCGAGTTCACCGAGCGTGTCCATGGTCAGGCGGATGGATTCGGCGTAACCGCCCAAGCGCTCGGTCAGCTCGCGCAGTATGCGATGCACCTCCTGCGCCTCCTCTTCGCTAAGGCGCACCAGCTCGTTGTTCAGATCGATGGTGTCGAGCGGCTCGACGAACAAGGTATGGCCGCTGGAGCTCGCGCCGTGGATCACGCCGTCGATCTTGCGGCGCTGGCCGGCGACGATGGGGACCACGAAGCGCTCATTGCGGATGGTGACAAATTCCTCCTGCAGAACGCCGTCTTCCTGGTGCGATTTGAGAAAGCGCTCAAGCGATTCCTGAATCGATTTGCGCTGGCGCTCGATCTCGCGGCGGAGGCGCGCCAGGGCCACGCTGGCATGGTCTGCGACGGAGCCATCGGGCAGAATCTTGCCTTCCAGATCGCGCAGTAGCGCGCGGAAATCGCCGATGAGCCGGCCGCGCGCGCCGAGGCGGGGGAAGCGTTCGGCCACCGCATTCAGCACGCTCTTAGCGTCAGCCGCGCGATCGAGAACCGCGAAGAGGTCGAAAATTTCCTTGCCTTCGAGGCTGGCGCCTTCGATGCGCAGCTTGTGGACGGCCTCGCCGAGGTCGGGGAATCCGGCGAAATCGATGCGGATGGCGGCGCCGCGGGCGGCGGGTTGCGGGCGCGCGGCGGAGCGCAGATATTCGACGGCCTCGCCCGCGTCGGCCAGATCGGCAGTGAGGCGCGCGGCATCGGTGTGCGGCGCGATCTTCGCCAGTTCCGCCTTGCCGGGTGGGCTCGCGACATAGCGGCCTAGCAGGCCGCGGAGCGATTCGTACTCGAGGACATCGGCGCTGGTGGCCTTCATCAGCTTCTATTGTCCGACTTGTTGGGGGACAATAGAAGACGAGCCACGCCGAGTTTCTCGCGCTCGCGGAAGCCCTTTTCAATTACCGGCAGGGTCCCCGTGGTGATCCGGTAACTGCCGAGCAGATCGCGAGGCGCCCATGCGACGCGGCTGGCATCATCGGCGGCGGCCAGCGTTCCGCCGGTCACGCGGCAAATGTAATCGATCAGCACGTAGTGATATTCCGGCTGGCCTTGGGCATCGCGAATGATACGCTCGAAGATTTCGAGCAGCCGGACCGGCGTGACTTCCAGGCCGGTCTCTTCGCGCACTTCGCGGACGACGCCCTGCTCGAGCGTCTCGCCGGGCTCCAGCACGCCGCCGGGCAGCGACCAGTAGCCTTTCAGCGGATCCTTGCCGCGCTCGACGAGCAGGATGCAGTCGCCTTCGAAGATCAGGGCGCCGACGCCGAGAATCGGGCGCTGCGGATAGCGGCGATCGTCCACGTTAGTTTTGTGAAGGTTCTTTCGCGTCGAAGCGTACGCGATAGACGGAAGTGCGGGCGGTGATGTAGAGCGTGTGCAGGTCGGCGTCGCCGAAGACGCAGTTCGACGGTTTTTCGGCTACCGGGATGGTGGCGATGAGTTTTCCGTCTGGACTGTAGACCGCGATGCCCTTGGCTGCGACATACAGGTCACCGTTCTCGCTGGCGTGGATGCCGGCGGGAATGCCGTCGACCTTCGACACGAGCACGCGCTCGCCGGAAACTTCGCCTTCGCGATCCACGTCGTACGCGCGGATGTTGCGTTCGTCCGCATTCGCAACGTACAAAATGCGCCCGTTCGGCGAGAGCGCAATTCCGTTGGGACGCCCCGCAGGCTTGGCGATCACCGATAGCTGACCTTTCGCCGTGATGTGATAGACGCCGTAGAAATCGAGTTCGCGGGCGTCCTGCTGGTAGCCGAACGCCGGATCGGTGAAATAGACGTGCCCATTGTGACTGACCGCGATGCCGCTCGGCGCGTTCAGACGCTTGCCCTCCCATCTATCCGCCAGAACCTCGACGCGGCCTTTCTTATCGGTACGGACAACACGGCGGGCGCGCGTTTCGCAAGTGTAGAGCCGCCCCTGGGGGTCGAACGCATTCCCCGCCGCGCCACCGGAGGACTCGCGGTAAACCTCCTCGCCGCCGGCCGAGTACTTGATAATCGTGCCGGCGGGGATGTCGCTGAAGAGCAGAAAACCTTCGTGCGACCAGGCAGGACCCTCCGTGAAGTGGTATCCGTGCGCGATGCGGTCGACTTGGACCTCCGAAAAATCCTGCGCCGCGAGCGGGAGACCCAGCAACGCCAGGAGGCACAACTTCATCGGTTACCCTTGCCCACCACCACCAGTTCGTTTTTGACTTCCTTGACGCCGCCGACCTTGCGTGCCAGCTTTTCGGCTTTGGTCTTCTGCTTGTCGTATTCGACTTTGCCGCGCAAAGTTACGACGCCGTCTTTGACGTCCACGTCCAGCGCGCCGCCTTTGACCTCGACATCGTCGGCGAGTTTGCGACGGACGTTATCGTAAATCTGATCGTCTGAAAAGTGTTTTTCCGCTGCCCACGCACCGGCGGCCAGCGCCAAAATCACCAGAACGGAGACTAATGTTTTAATTTTCATCTACTCCGGCCATTGTACGCCAGTCGAGCGCCGCCAGAAAATTCGGCTTTTCGCGCCAGCCCGATTGTACCTTCACATGCACATCCAAATAGATGTGCCGGCCGAAGATTCGCTGCATTTCTTCGCGTGCGAGCGTGCCGATTTTTTTCAGCATGCTGCCGCCCGCGCCGATGATGATGGCTTTCTGGCCCGCGCGCTCCACGTAGATGGTGGCGAAGATGCGTGTGAGCTTCGGCGTGTCCTCCCAGGAATCCACGACCACAGCGACGGAGTGCGGGACTTCCTCGCGGGTGGCTTCCAGGATTTTTTCGCGGATGAGCTCGCTGGCCAAAAAGCGATCCGGCTGGTCGGTAATGTAATCCGGCGGGAAATACGCCGGGCCTTCCGGCAGCCGCGCAATGATGGCTTCGCGCAGCTTGTCGAGGCCGCTGCCCGCGCGGGCGGAGACCGGCAAGTAATCGGCGAACTCGTGGTACACGCGGTACTGTTCGATCAGCGGCAGCAGCGCGCCCTTGTCCTTGCCCAATAGATCGATCTTGTTCAGAACCAGCAGAGCGGGGGTGCCGGTCTTCTTGACGAGATCGATAGCATGCTGATCTTGGACTCCAAATTTGGCTTTCGCGTCGGCGACGAACAGCAGCAGGTCGCGCTCGTCGAGGGCCGCGCGCACGGTGTCCATCATGCGTCTGTTGATGAGCGAGTCGGCTTTGTGGATGCCGGGTGTATCGAGGAACACGATCTGCGCGTCGGGCAGATGCGCGACTCCCTGTATCGAAGTGCGGGTGGTCTGCGGCTTGTTGGCGACGATCGAGATCTTCGTGCCCACCAGCGCATTCAGCAGCGTGGATTTGCCGGTGTTGGGCCGGCCCAGGATGGAGACGAACCCGGATTTCATTGGGCCACCGGTTGGGCGCGGCGCACGCGCACTTGCGACACACGCAATTCGTCACTGGCCAGAATGTCAATGTGGATGCCGTCGCGCTCGACGGATTCACCCGCTGCCGGGACGCGTCCCAGCCACTCGGTTACCAGTCCACCCACGGTGGTGGATTCGAGATCTTCCTCGGGATGAAACTCGACCAGGTCGCCCAGGCGCGCGAGGTCGAAACTGCCGGAGACGATGTAGCCGCCCTGGCCGTCTTCCTGAACGTCGGAATCCGGCTCGTGCTCGTCGCGAATCTCGCCCAGGATGACCTCGACCAGATCTTCCATGCTGGCGAGACCGGCGGTGTTGCCGTATTCATCTACGACGATGACCATGTGGGTGTTGTCCTGCTGCATCTCGCGCATCAGATCGTTGACCGGTTTGGTTTCGGGCACGAAGCGGATGGCGCGCATCAACTCGCGCACCTGGCGGCGGCCGCGCTCGTCTTCCTCCAGCTCGAACATGTCGCGCACGTGCACGAAGCCCAGCACCTGGTCGATGGTGTCCTGGTAGACGGGGATGCGTGAGTATTGCTCGTTGATCACCAATTGCCGCAGCTCTTCGAGTGTGGCGTCGGCGGAGATGGCGACAATATTGGGTCGGGGGGTCATCACTTCGCGCACGACCTTGTCGCCAAACTCGACCACGGATTGGATCAGCTTGCGGTCCTCTTCTTCGATGAGTCCTTCTTCCGTACCGGCGGAGATCAGGGCGTCGATGTTTTCGGCCTGCGTGGGCGGCTCCTCTGTTCCGTTTTTCTCGTCGGTCAGTTCGACGAGCGATTGCAGGAAGCCCAATACCGCGATGAATGGCTTAGCGATCAGGCCGATGGTGCGGATGAGGCCCGCGAGCGGCGCGAGCCAGCGGGCGCGGGAGCGCCGGTAGAGCATCTGGGGCACGGCGTAGGACATGACGATCATGGTCATCCAGGCGGCCACCAGGGTTTCCAGGAACTCCGCCCAAGTCCAGGCGCGGCCGTCTTCCAGGACCACGAAGTAGAGGATGCCGATGAACAGGATGACGCTATGCTTCACCAGCGTGAACACATTGGCGCCGTCTTCTGCCTCGAAGCCCAGTTTGTCTTCGAGCGCTTCGCGGAAGAACTTGAGGGCGGGATAATCACGCGCGCGCAGGCGCAGGCTTTCGAGATAGAGCAACTGCACAAAGGTGACCAGCCCCAACAGGAGCGAGAGCAGGACGATCAAAATGACGAAGGCCGGGGTCACGCGCGCACCCGTTCGATCAGGCCCGCGGGCAGGCGCAGGCGCCGCCGCCAATGCGCTTCGGCCCGCGCCATGCGGCCTCCATCGGCTTCGTGATCCATGCCCATCAGGTGCAGCAGGCCGTGCAGCATTAGAATGCGAATTTCGTTTTCGAGCGAATGGCCGTAGCGGGCGGCCTGCGCGCGCGCCCGCACAAAAGAAATGGCCAGTTCGCCGATGAAGCCGGCGGTGGCGGCCTCGGGGAACGACAGCACGTCGGTGGGATAATCCTTTTTCAGGAAATCGCGGTTCAAGCGGCGCAGTTCGGCATCGCCAGTGACGAGGCAGGTGAAGGCGGCGCCTTTCGAAACCTGCTCGCGCAGAGTACGGGCGAAGCGTTCGAGGTTGCGCCGTTTCAGTTCCGCCGGGGCCCGGCGGAACAAAACTATATGGTCGCCTGAGGACATGGAGTCTCGGCGGCGCCGCTCGCTTCGGGGGCCGCTTCGGTGGCGGGTTCCGTCAGCTTCAAACTGAGCTGGCGGCCCGCGCCGATAGCTTCGTTGTAACGCTCGTACGCCTTGACGATCCGCTGCACCAGGCAATGGCGCACCACGTCGCGCTCGTCGAACTGCACGAAGCTGATGCCTTCAACGCCGCGCAGCACTTCGAGCGCGTCAATCAACCCGCTGCGCTTGCCGAGGGGCAGGTCGATCTGGGTGATGTCGCCATTCACCACCATCTTCGAATTGAAGCCGGTGCGCGTGAGCACCATCTTCATCTGCTCGGACGTGCTGTTCTGCGCTTCGTCGAGGATGATGAAGCTGTCGTTGAGCGTGCGCCCGCGCATGAAGGCGATGGGCGCGATTTCGATGGTGTTGCGTTCGAGCAGCTTTTCGACCTTTTCGGATTCCATCATGTCGTGCAAAGCATCGTAAAGCGGGCGCAGGTAGGGATCGACTTTTTCCTGCAAAGTGCCAGGTAGAAAGCCGAGCCGTTCGCCGGCTTCGACCGCGGGACGCGTCAGGATAATGCGCGCAACACGCTTGGCGAGCAGCGCGGAGACGGCCATGGCCACGGCCAGATACGTCTTGCCCGTGCCCGCGGGACCCACGCCAAACACCATGTCGTTGCGCTCGATGGCTTCCAGGTAGCGGCGCTGGTTGACCGTCTTGGGGGCCAGCATCTTTTTGCCGAAATTGCGTTGCCGGCCGCTTTGCACCAGCGCGCGGAAGCTGACCTCGGGATCTTCGGTCACCACGCGCAGGTAACTATTCAGGTCGCCGTTGTTGAAGACATGGCCTTCGCGGACCAGCGCCACATACTCTTCGAGAATGTTTTCGGCGCGCGCGACCGCATCGGCCTCGCCTTCGATCTCCAGTAAGTTGTCGATGAGTTGAGTATTAACTCGCAGGCCTGATTCAATCAACCGGATGTTTTCGTCCCGGGTGCCGAACAGGCTCTCCACGCCTCGGCTGATTTGCACGCTAGCTTTCATTTAGATGTTGAGGGATACCTCCGAAAATCGCGAAAAAGCCAACAAGGGGTAACGGCCGGCGCTGTGCCACCGGCTGGGGAATCGGATGTCCGCTGATGCGGGGTGGTCAAGAACCATCCGAGACTAGTATAGCAGAGGATGGAAGACGCATCTGCGCCGCGGTTCCGGCGTCGCTCCGCCATCCGCCGTGCGGTCGGCCTCATTGGCGCCGTGCTTGCAGCGCACATCGCCATGAAACATCTCGCTTGTTTATTTACGGTTCTTTATTTCGCCGGCGCGCTGAGCGCGCAGGAAATGCAGCGCTTCACTGCCTCCATCGGTGGCGGCTTTACGACACCCGTCGCACGGGCTGGAACACAACTGGATGATGGCTGGAATATCGATGGTAGCGTGGGGATAAACTTCATCCCATACATCGGCGCCAGGCTGGATCTCGGTTACAACCAGATGGGGTCAATAGTGCCACACTCGGTGCACTGGGCTTTGGCGGCGGCGGCATGCATATCTTTTCGGCCACGCTCGATCCCGTCGTACACCTGAATCCGCACGGCCACGTGGATCTATACTTGATCGGCGGTGGCGGCTTCTATCACCAATATGAGGATTTCACGAACGCGGCGGTCGGCATCTTCAACGCATACAATCCCTTCTTCGGCTTTTATCCTGTCGCGGTGCCGGTCCAGCAGGTGGCTCAATCGTATTCCGTGAATAAGCCGGGTATCGACGCCGGTGTGGGGGTCGCGTTCGGTTCAAAATGGCACGGAAAGTTTTTCGCCGAGGCGCGCTGGAATCGCATCTTTATCCGGCAGGCGCATACGGACTTTCTGCCCGTAACTTTCGGGTTCCGGTGGTAACTGTGAGTTACTGTTCCGTATCGTAGTAGCCTTGGCGATAATAGGCCCGCAGCGGCGGCATTTCCGGTGGAAGGCTCAACTTCACCTGCACGCGGCGGTATTTGCCGGGTTGCGGCGGATGCCGCGGCCTGTAACCCAACAGGTATTGGCTGCGGAGTTCGCGGGAGATGCGTTCGCTGATCGCCGGCAGGGTGGCGATATCGGACACACTGTAAAGCCGTCCGCCCGTCTGGAGCGCGAGGTTGTCGAGCAACGCAGGACCGTCGCGCTCCTCCTGCGGGTGGCGCGTAGCCAGATCGGAATCGAAGATCCCCATCGCATAGACTTGCACATCGCTTTCGAGCAGAGCATACTCGACTTCGCGCCTTCCATGGCGGCTCCAGTTGTCGCCGCCATCGGATAGGATCACCAGCGCCTTGCGCGCGCGCCGGGCGTGCTTCATATGGCGAATGCCCAGCGATACCGCATCGAGCAACGAGGTCTTACCAAATGGCTTGATGGAGACGATTCGGGAATAAACTTCCTGGGTATCGGAGGTGAACGGCAGCGCGAGTTTCGCCCGGTCATTGAACGCTACCAGGAAAAACTCGTCGTCTTTATTTGCGGTCTTTAGAAACGCTGCGGCGGCTTCGGCGACTTTTTCGCGTTTGTTCTTCATACTGCCGCTGGCATCGAACAGCAGGCCGATCGAGATGGGCGCGTCATCGTGGGCGAAAACGGAGACGTCCTGTTCCTGATCGTTTTCGAACAGCCGGAAATTTTCGCGTTCCAGGCTGTCGACCGAAGCGCCCAATGCCGTGGTGACGTGCACGGGAATCAGCACCAGCGCGGAATCCACACGATAGGCTGCCGGCGCAGTGGCCGCGGTGTCCCGCACCCGCGACTTGATCTCCACGTCCTGTCCGAATAATGCGGGAAAAACGACGCCCGCAACGAGAGCGGACAGGGACACCAAACCGAAATACCGGGGAGCCACGGTGAGATTGTATACCACTTCGCGCGGGCGGGATCAGTGGCAGCGCCCGGCGGTCAGGATGGTGCAGAGGTTCCAGGCTATCAGGCCGGCGAACCAATAGCTGATCCAACGGATCAAGCGCTGTTTATGGAGGGTGACGCAGGCGCCCGCCAGCACCAGGGCCAAGGCTTTCGACAGAACCAGTGCGGCGACGGGTCCAAAGCGCAGCAACGCGCGGATGAACGGGCTCGCTTCCACGAGTCCCAGCTTGAATCCGATCAGCGTCGTGAGCAAATCCAGCACCTGGAGGTACAAAAAGACCTCCGTATAGAGCATGCCTTCGCCTTGAAAGATTGTCATGCCAGAAAGAGGTATTGCTCTCCCCAAACGAAATTATAAACGGCGGTCCGCGACCGCGAGCGGTAATGCGAGTACTAAGTAGGGACTAGGTGGGCGCGAAGATGCGCGCCATTACCAGGAAGCTCACGACCCCCAGGCAGATTCGCACTGCCCCGGGAAGACGCAGCGCTTTATTACTGCCTACATCGAGCTGCTCGCGCGTCAGGTAGGGTGAGTGCCATTTCATCAGCTCGCCGGCCATATACGCGACATTCCACAGCGTCTGCCGTACCCGTCCTTTAATCAGCATCAGCACGATGGCCAGGACTCCGCCGATCAGCGCGCTGAGCAGAAAGATGCCCACAAAATCCGAGCATCCCACGGCGGCGCCGATCGCGGCCAGCAGTTTCACGTCGCCCGCGCCGGTCATGTGGAGCATATACATGACCAAGTTCAGCCCAAAGGCCAGCGCGAAGCCTTTGGCGGACAACCATACGCCCTCGAGCGGCGCGGGATAAGCAATTAGCGCGTTCACCAAAACGCCGCCGGCTAAGGTACTGACCGTAAGCCAATTCGGGATACGCCGCCAACGCAGGTCCGTCACCGTGGCGATGAGTACGGAGAGCAGCAGAACGAATTCAATGCCCACGGCGGGGCGCGTGAGATGAATCACAGGCACTAGTATACAGATCGGCTGAACCGGGCAGCGAGATAACAGAGGTTAACTGCGCCTCTACCTGACTGTAACCTCGGCGGCCGCGACGGCCCCGGTGGTCTGGCCGATGGCGGTGATGGCGTTGCTACCTGAAGGCGAGTTCAAGGGGATGGTGGTTTTCAACGCACCGTTCCCAACGAAACTCCCCGAAGCGTTGGTGGAGAACTCGAAGTGTTTGCGAGCGCGCCGCAAGAGAAGCGAAGGTCAGGAGCGTGCACGACAGCAGAAATCGCGAGAGGACTGTCGAAATCCGCGGCATGGTTTGTCGAGTGTATCACAGTCCCGCTGGTGAATTAGCTGAAATGCTATTGTGGACTCAACACTCATGAGGCACGATCTTCGCTTTGCCTTGCGTACCCTGGCGCGCAGTCCTTTGTTTACGGCTGTGGCGGTCTTGTCGCTGGCGCTCGGTATCGGCGCGAATACGGCCATCTTTTCGCTGCTCGACCAGGTGCTGTACCGTTCGTTGCCGGTGCGGGATCCGCAGTCTCTGACCGTCTTGCATGTGGACGGGCACAGCCCCGGCAATTCGTCGTCCGACAACAGCCAAAGCGTCTTCTCGTATCCCATGTACAAGGATCTGCGCGACCGGCAGCCCTCCGGTGGCGCAGTGTTCAGCGGGGTGGTGGCGCGCTCGCATCAGCCAGTCAGCGTTTCGTGGAACGGCCAGACCGAACGGGCGCGCGCCGAGGTGGTCTCGGGGAACCTGTTTCAGGTGCTGGGTGTGCCGGCAGCGATAGGCCGCACGCTCAGGCAGGACGATGACGGCGCGCCCGGTGCGCATCCGGTCATCGTGCTGAGCCATGATTACTGGACCCGGCGCTTCGGTGGCGAGCCGGGCGTGCTGAACCTCAAGGTGGACGTGAATGGCTATCCGATGGTGGTTGTGGGCGTGGCTGCGGCCGGATTCCGCGGCGTGCTCTCCGGCGAAGATCCCGATATTTACGCGCCCATCGCCATGAAGCGCGAGATTACGCCCACCTGGGACGGCCTCACCGACCGCCGCAGCCGCTGGTTGAATGTTCTGGCGCGCCTGGAGCCCGGTGTCTCGCCCGCGCGGGCGCAGGCTGCTATCCAGACCATTTATCACCCGGTGCTTGAAACCGAGCTCAAAGAATATCCGGTGCGTAGCAAGCGCGCCGAACAGCTCATCCTGAATCAGAAGCTGGAGCTGCGGCCCGCGGCGCAAGGCATCAACCAGTTGCGAGAGCAATGGGAGCGGCCCCTGGTGGCGTTGATGGCGCTGGTCGGCCTGGTGCTGCTGATCGCCTGCGCGAATGTGGCGAACCTGCTGCTGGCGCGGGCCGCGTCGCGGCGGCGGGAAATGGCCATCCGGCTGGCATTGGGCGCCGGGCGCGGCTCGCTGCTGCGGCAGTTACTGATCGAAAGCCTGGTGATCGCGCTGGCGGGCGGACTGGCCGGGCTGATCGTTTCCGTGTGGACGGCCAGCGCGCTGCTGCACATCCTGCCTACGGGCGCGACGGGCGGATGGCTGGCCGCCACGCTGGACGCCCGCATGTTGGTCTTCACCCTGACCCTTTCGGTGCTGACCGGTCTGCTGTTCGGATTAGCGCCCGCGCTGGAAGCCAGCCGCGCCGAAGTCGCTTCCACTCTACGCGAGCAGCAGGCGGCTCTGGCTTCGGCCGCTGGGGGCGCCCGCTTCCGGCGTGTGCTGGTGGTCGGCCAGCTTTCGCTGTCCCTGCTGCTTCTGGTGGGCGCCGGTTTGTTTGCGCGGAGCCTGTTTAATCTGCTGCACGTCGATCCCGGATTTCACAGCCAGCGGTTGCTGACCTTCGCCATCGACCCGAGTCTCAGTGGCTATTCGAAGGAACGCGGCTTTGCACTTTATCGCGATTTGCAGGAGCGCATCGCGCACATGCCAGGAGTGGTGGCGGTAGGCGCGGCGAATCCCGGTCCACTGACTCATAGCAACCGGGGGAGTAACGTCACAGTAGAGGGCTATCAGGCGCGTGAAGACGAAGATATGACGGTGTCGCGCCATGCGGTAAGTCCCGGATACTTTCACGCATTGGGTGTGCCTATCGTGCGTGGCAGGGAAATTACTGAGCGCGATTTCACATCCCCTACCAAAGTGGTGGTGGTCAATGAAGCTTTCGTCCGGCGGTATTTTGGCGATCGGAATCCGCTGGGCCGCCATATGATGTACGGAGCGAGTAACCAGCGTTTGCCGGATATCGAAATCATTGGAGTAGTGCGCGACTTCAAGCACAATAGCCTGCGCGAGGTAACTGTGCCGTCGGTCTACTCGACTTATACGGATGAAGAGCATCTTGATCGCATGGAGTTCTACGTGCGCAGCGGACGGGACGACGCGGCTTTGTCCACGCAAATCCGCCGGCTGGTGCAACAAATCGACGCCGGGCTGCCGGTCTTCGATTTACAGCCGGTAGAAGTCCAGGTCGCCGAATCGCTCGAGATCGACCGTTTGATCGCCATCCTTTCTTGCGCATTCGGGCTGCTGGCCACGTTGCTGGCCGGCGTCGGACTCTACGGCGTGATGGCCTACACGGTTGCCCGGCGCACCGCCGAGATTGGTATCCGCGTGGCCTTAGGGGCGATCCCGCGAGAGGTGTTGTGGCTGGTAATGAAGGACGTCGGCACGCTGGTCATCTGCGGCCTCGTGCTTGGGCTCCCCGCCGCGCTGGCTCTCGGCCGTCTGATCCAATCCCAGCTATTCGGCCTGAAGGCCTCCGATCCGGTAATTTACGGAGGCGCTTCGTGCGCGCTCGTGCTGGTGGCCGTACTCTCGGGACTGATCCCCGGCAGCAAGGCCGCCCGAATAGATCCTATTGTCGCACTCCGGCACGAATAACCCCTGATATCTGTGAAATCGAGTACGGTTCACCTCTGATTTCCGCGCTACATGTAACATACTCGTCACTACATTTCTCTTGACGCCGAACGAGTGATGCCTTACATTGGCACGGGGGATATAACCAGATGAGCAGGGGTGAGTTTCGTAACCTGATCGTAGTGTTTCTTTTTATTACTGCTATCGCCTTAGCACAATCGGATGCCGGCAGCATAGTAGGCTTCGCTAAGGATCCATCCGGGGCGGTGATCCCGAACGCCAAGATCACGCTGACCAATGAAGGCACGAAGCTATCGCGGGTAACCACCACTAACGCGTCGGGCTATTACGTAGTGAATAGCTTGCCGCCGGGTGCTTATACCATCACCGCTGAGGCCGCCGGGTTTAAGAAGTTTGTTAGCGAAACGAACCGCCTCGAACCAAATTCGACTCTAACCGTGGACGTGTCCCTGACCCTCGGCCAGACTTCCGAGACGGTGGAGGTACAAGGTTCAGCCGTGGTGCTGCAGACCGAGTCTGCGGCGGTACAGAATGAAGTCACCGGCACGCAGGTCCAGGACGAAGAACTCAACGGACGCAACCCGGTGTACATGGTGCAGTTCCTGCCGGGCGTGCGCGGCGGCGGCACAATCGGCGATTTGAATTTTACGTCGACCGGCGGCCAGTCCTGGCAGATCAACGGAGCCCGCACGTGGGATACGCTCGTGACCTTCGATGGCGCACCGGCAGTGCGAACCCGCGCCAATGGCGCAGTGATTGGCAGCGCGGATGTGGATTCGACCGCCGAGATTCAGGTGCTGACCGCGGACTACGCAGCCGAATACGGACGCGCGGCCGGCGGACAGATCCGCATCGTCGGCAAGAGCGGCACGCGCGATTTTCACGGCGATCTGTACGAGTATTTTCGCAACTCGGACCTCAACGCGAACACCTGGTCGCGTAATCTGAGCCCGACAACGGACTTTACCACTCCATTCCGCTATAACAACTTCGGTGGAACTATCGGCGGCCCCATCTGGGTGCCGGGAATGAGCCAGAAATTCCGTGAGCGGCTCTTTTTCTTCGTGGGCGAGGATTGGATTCGCGATCGCAACACCGATACGCAAACGCAGGCCGTGCCGACCGACCTGATGCGCGAAGGTAACTTCAGCGAGTTATTGAGTCCGAATCCCTGGTACTCCGGCACGCACGTCATCTACGATCCGACTACCTGTCCGACTCTGGGCGCCTCTTCTTGCGTGCCTTTCCCGAATAACACCATTCCGACGAACCGTCTCAGCCCGAATGGCATCGCTATCATCGACGCCTATCCGGCGCCTACGCCCGGTTATCTGCAGGGCAATCAAAACTGGATCGCGCAGGCGGCGCACCCGTATAACCAGCGCAAGGATACCTTGAACATCGACATCCAGGCTACTGACAAACAACGCATTTCCGGACGGCGCTCTTTTGCCCAGTATTATGAGTATCAGCCGTTCGATCAGGGTTCCGGCGAGACCGGGAAGTACTTCCGGCGTCCCAATCAGACCAATACGGTCTCGTGGCTGTACACCATCAGCCCTACGGTCATCAACGAAGCGCGCGTCAGTTTCAGCCTGGACGACGTCTACATTCCGGTAAATACCGCACTGCCAGGCTTCAACCGCTCGGACTTCGGCATCGACTATCCCTATTTGTTCAGCGGCAAGGATATCCCGGGCAAAATTCCGACGGTCAACATACCTTCCAACTTCTACAGCCTGGCGGGCGGCCCATATCCTTCGCACTCGTCCGGTCCCATCTGGACCGGTTCGGACACGCTCACCAAGGTCTGGAAGAACCACTCGTTCCGCTTCGGCTTCGCCTATGAGTATTCGGGTGAAAACGATGGCGACCAGATCAACGTATCGACGGTGCCCGGGGGCAGTAACAACCAGAACGGTACCTTCACGATTACCGACGGGCGCACGGGTTTAGGCGCCACGTCCGGTATCGCGCTGGCTAACCTGGCGCTGGGGTATGCGGATAGTTACACCGAGATTGGTCCCCGTGCACTCACCATCTGGCGTTCCTGGATGCTGGAAGAGTTCGCGCAGGATTCCTGGAAAGTCACTGAGAAACTGCATGTGGATTACGGTGTTCGTTTCACCACGATCTGGGGCTATCATCCGCTTTGGGGCAACGCCGATTACTTCGATGGCGCGCTCTATAATCCAGCCGACGCGCCGCAGGTCAGCCCCGTGACGGGTAACGTGATCCTGGGTAGCGGCAATCCCTATAACGGCGTTGTCATTCCCGGGCTGAGTCAATTTCCCAGTTCCGCAAACGGACGCGTGCTCGCCGCTAACCCCAGCGCCGGGCTTTGCGACGGGTCCGATTGCACCGGCCTGTTCGCGCCAAACTTGCCCAGAGATTACATCAATACTTACACGCCGGTGCAGCCGCGCCTGGGTGTCGCTTACCAACTCACTCCCAAGACCGTGTTACGCGCGGGCGTTGGACGCTTCGTGACCCGCATGGGACTGATCGATAACATTTTCCCGGGCGGCAATTCTCCGTTCCAGCCGTTCGTGACCGTGAGTAACGTTTCTGTAGATAATCCGGGCGCGTCGCTCACGTCGGGGACCGCCGCGGCCCTGACCATCACCACGTTGAATCGCAATCTGAAGGCCCCCGAGGCCTGGAACTGGAACGTTACCGTGGAGCGCCAGATGCCCTGGAGCTCGCTGCTTTCTGTAGGCTATGTGTCTCATCGCGGCTTGCACGCCTGGCAAGTTTACGATATCAACCAGCCTACGGTGGGAGCGCTACAGGCCAACCCCGGCGTGAACGTCAATTACTTGCGCCCCTACAAGGGATTCGCGGAAATCCAGGAAGAAGAGAGTGTTGGTAACTCCACGTACAACTCTCTGCAGATCTCCTGGAACCGTACCTTCAAGTCCGGGTTCATGTTCGGTGCCAGTTATACGTTGTCGAAGAGCATGGACAACGGCTCTAACTACCGCGATATCGTCCCCGATACTTACAACACCAGTAATCTGTGGGGGCCATCGGAATTCGATACCCGGCAGATGGCTACCGTCAACTACCTTTACGAACTACCTTTCTTTAAGCAGCAGGATACGCTTTCCGGAAAGCTGCTCGGTGGATGGGAGATCGTGGGCGCCTCGCAGTTCCAAACCGGTACACCCTGCGGCATCGGCACCAACAACGACTATGCCGGGGTCGGTGAAGTCGGCAGTTTCGGTTGCGGCTCGGAGGGTCAGTTCTGGGTCTTGAACGGTCCGGTTTCGATCAACACGGGAGCGTTCGCCGGGCCGGTGACTAACTCCAGTTCGGCGCGGTACTTTACGGTCAGCGCATCCGCGCCGGCAACCGGAACTTTCAATTTGCAGCCGGGCGTCCGCGATTCCATCTATCAGCCGGGCTTGCAGGATTGGAACATCGGATTGCTGAAGAGCTTCGTCGTGAACGAGCGCAGCCGATTCCAGTTCCGCGCGGAGGCTTACGACTTCATCAACCACCCGAACCTGAGCGGGCCGAATCTGAATCCGACGTCGAGCCAGTTCGGGATGATTACCAGCAAGACCACCTTGACGCGCAATCTTCAGCTTTCGCTGAAATTCATGTTCTGAGAAGCCAAATGGTAAAACCGGATTCAGCCGTTGCGGGGCTTCGGCCCCGCCGGCGTCTCCGGCATGGCCGGTCTATGCCAGCCGGTGCCGCCGCGGAATTCCACCCCGACCAGATACTTACCATTGAAGTAATTGCAGTAACGCACGCGGCCCCGCCCGCATATCCCAAGTTTCGGTTCATTGCAGCTCAAGTAGGATAGCAGCGGTATCTTATTGTTCACCAGTATCTGCATTCCCTCCACGGAGACATTCATCAGCTTGGCTGCGATGATTTCTTCGCCACCCGCGCGGTCTTCCCACAACAGGCGGAGATCGCCGCTGGCCGCCTCGCGCACATGCTTGCGGGTCTCGGTCTTACGAAAGGTGGCGTGCAGCGCCTGCTGCGCCCAGAATGTGGAGGCCGCATAGGCTTCGGCGATCTGGGACGCTTGGATCCGCAGTGTTCCGGCCAGCGCAGTGACGGCGTCCCAATCGCCCGCCTCGTAGCTGCAGACCATCTGGTACACGTCGCGGTAAGGATCGCCGGGCGGCGCCTCGCCGGTCAGGGCGTTCATGATCTCGGGAATCGGGCGCACCTTGGCCAGCGACTCCCGCAGGGGCATATCCGTCAATGCGTCGAGCAGCGAGAACAAGCCCATCAGGAACGCCAGATTCGGCGGAGAGATTCCTACGAACGCGGCCAGCCGCTCCGCGAAGCGCGCGCGCACCAGTGACATGGTAATCAACTCGCCCGGTTTGTCTTTGGCCATGATGGGCAGCGCCGCCAGCGCGGCCCAGTGACGGATGCCTTCCTCGCCCAGCACCGCAAGGGCATGTTGGATCGAACGGATCTCCGTGATATTGGTGAACAGCGCGGAGTTCACGTACAGCAGCAGACCGTACGAGAGCGAGACGTCCCGCGAGATAATCTCGTCGATGCGCGCGAAATCCAACTCGACCCGCTGCACTTCGGCCAACAGCAGCAGGCAGGTGAACTTCGCCGCCGGAATGCGCTGGCCGCGCAGGTTCGCCGGGTGCGCGAAAAAATACCCCTGGAAGTATTCGTAGCCGGCGGCCAGCGCCCACTCGAACTCCTCCTGCGTCTCTACTTTCTCCGCCAGCATGGCAATTCCCATCGGCTGGTATTTCCGCAGAAGCTCCCGCTGAGTGGGGCGCGAGGTTGCCCGTAAGTCCACTTTGATGATCTTGGCCAGCGGCACCAGCCGGGCGTATTGCGGACCATCCACGAAATCGTCCAGGGCGAAAGTGTAACCTTCCGTACGGAGCTGGCGGCACGCATCTACAATTCGGCTGTCCGGCTGGACCGTTTCCAGAATCTCGATCACCAGCGTTTCGGGTGGCAGTAGCGCGTGCAGTCCGCCCAGCAGCAGGTCGCGATCGAAGTTGATGAAAGCCTTCTTGCCACAGAGCAGGTTATCCATCCCGATAGCCAGCAGAGTATTGGCGATCACCTGGACCGTGGCGGTCTGATTGTCGGTGCCGTCAAAAACTGTCTGCGCAGCGTTCGACCGATAGAGCAGTTCGTAGGCGTAGAGCTGGTGCTGCCGATCGAAGATCGGTTGACGCGCCACGAATACGTCCATTTCCTCACTAATTTAGCAGAGCGGCGTACGCATTCATACTTTGAGCCGCGAAGAAAAAAATCTGGTATATTCGGGGAACAAGTGCATCGAATGAGCTTAACGTACGTCTGAATGGACGAGTCATTCATCGGGTTAACAAGGAGTGTGTCGTGAGTTCTAAGAGCGATCCAGAGGTCCCTCGGCAAACTAAACGCGGCGTTTCGCGGCGCGGATTTATCGGCCGCGCGGGTATCGGCGGCGTCCTGGGCGCAGGCATCCTCGACAAAAAGGCGGAAGCGGCTCCCGCCGCCGAGGGCAAGTTCGTAGGTCCGGGCGTGGTTCCGGTCACGCTGAAAATCAATGGCAAACCGCAAACCCTCAACATCGAACCGCGCGTCACGTTGCTTGACGCGTTGCGCAATCACCTCGAGCTTACCGGCGCCAAACGCGTCTGTGACCGGGCTACCTGCGGCGCCTGCACGGTAATTCTAAACGGCAAATCCGTGTACAGTTGCACGGTGCTGGCGATCGACGCGCAGGGCAAGGAGATCGAGACCATCGAAGGGATCTCCGACGGCCATCCGCATCCGGTTTCGGAAGCCTTCGTCAACCACGACGGGCAGCAGTGCGGCTACTGCACGCCCGGATTCGTGATGGCGGCCAAAGCGTTCCTCGATCACAATCCGAACCCGACCTACGAGGAAGTGAAGGACGGCTTGTGCGGCAATCTCTGCCGCTGCGGCACGTACGTGGGTGTCCGCAAGGCGGTGATGGAAGCCGCCACTGAGATGAAGGGAGGACGGCATGCCTAATTCCCCTGATTACAGTTGGCCGCCTATGGATCAGCGGCGGGTGATCGGCAAACCCACCAAGCGCCGCGACGGACTGGAAAAATCCACCGGCCACGCCAAGTATTCCTCCGATGTGAAGCCCGCCGGCATGCTGTTCGGCGCCATGCTCACGTCGCCGCTGCCGCACGCGCGCATTAAAAGCATCGATACCAGCGCGGCGGAGCAGTTGGATGGCGTGAAGGCCGTGCGTGTGATCACGGGCGCCGGCAAAGAAGTCAATTGGGAAGGCGAGGAGATCGCGGCCGTGGCCGCCGTTACGGAAGAACTCGCCAATGACGCTGTGCGTAGGATCAAGGTGGAGTTCGAGCCGCTGCCCTTCCTGGTGCGGGAAGACGATCTTGGGAAGGCTGGCAATCGCGCCAAGGCGGCCGGCGAGCAGGTAACCGGCGACCCCGACAAGGCCTTTCAGGATGCCGATGCCGTGATCGAAGGGACCTACGGCATCCCCGTCATCACGCATTGCTGCCTGGAATCGCACGGCAACACCGTGCAGTGGGACGGCACGCACGTTAATCTGTGGCCGTCCACGCAGAACGTATCGGGTATCGGCGGCGATCTGGGCAAGTCGCTCGAGGTGGCTGCGTCGAATATTCACGTGGAGATGCAATATATCGGCGGCGGCTTCGGCAGCAAATTCGCGGCCGATCGTTGGGGCGTGGAAGCGGCGCAGATGTCGAAAGCCGCGGGCGGCAAGCCTGTAAAGCTGTATCTGGACCGCGCCACGGAGTTGGAGATTGCCGGCAACCGGCCGTCAGCCTACGCTCATATTAAGGTTGGCGCGAAGAAGGACGGGACCATCACCGCGTGGCAATCAGCCTCCTGGGCGACCGGCGGGATGGGCGGCGGCGGCATGCCGCCGATTCCCTACGTCTTTACCGAGATTCCGAACAAGCGGCTGAATCATACGGCCGTCGCGGTGAATTGCGGCGGGTCGCGGGCTTGGCGCGCGCCGAATCACCCGCAGGCATCTTTCCTGACTTGTTCGGCGCTCGAGGATCTGGCCGCCAAGCTGCGCATGGATCCGGTCGACCTGTTTCTGAAGAATCTCAGCTACACCGCGCGCGAAGACACTTACAAGGCCCAGTTGCAGAAGGCTTCCGATGCCATGGATTGGAAGAAGCGCTGGCATCCGCGCGGCGAAGGCAGCGGTCCTGTAAAGCAAGGACTTGGCCTCGCGATTAACACCTGGGGTGGCGGAGGGCACGCCAGCCAATGCCGCACCACGATCAATCCCGACGGGTCTGTCGTAATCGAAATCGGAACGCAGGACCTGGGCACCGGTACGCGCACCGTCATCACGATGGTGGCGGCCGAGACCCTCGGCCTGCCGCTGGGCGCGATTACGCTGCGCATCGGCGATAGCAACTATCCGCCCGACGGCGCATCCGGCGGTTCGACGACTGTCGGCGGCGTATCTCCTTCCACGCGCAAGTCTACCGTGAATGCCCGCGAGAAGCTGTTCGCGGCGGTGGCGCCCGCCTTGGGCACGACCCCGGATCAATTGGTGGCGGTGGATGGACGCATCCAGGTGAAGGACAATCCATCGAAGAGTCTTCCGTGGCAGGATGCCTGCCGCAAACTTGGCGCCACCAAGATCTCCGAGATGGGCGAAAACAATCCGCGCAATCCTGGCGGGCTGATGTCGAGCGGCGTGGGCGGTATCCAGATGGCCGATGTCTCGGTCGACATCGAAACCGGCATCGTCAAGATGAACAAGTTCGTGGCGGTACAGGATTGCGGCCTGATCATCAATCCGAAGACCGCGGAAAGCCAGATCCACGGCGCGGCAATTATGGGCATCTGCGCCGCTCTGTTTGAAGAACGCGTGATGGATCCGCAAACCGGCAAGTACCTGAACCCCGACATGGAGTTCTACAAGCTGGCCGGCATCGCGGACATCGGCGAAATCGAAGTGGTCCTGGATATCACGCCGGAACATGACAAACGCGGCGTGATCGGCCTCGGTGAGCCGCCGGCGGTGGGCGTGGTCGCCGCGATCGGCAATGCGGTGGCCAACGCCATCGGAGTCAGGGTGCCGCATGTGCCCATGACGGCCGATCGCGTGCTCGCGGCCCTGGAAGGGAGGAACGTATAATGCAGGCTTTCGAATATGCCAGCCCCACCACGGTCCGCGAGGCAGTGGGAATGCTCGGCACGCAGTGGGGCGATGTGCATGTGCTGGCCGGTGGAACCGATCTGCTCAGCCTCATGAAGGAGTACCTCGAAACGCCGCGCCGGGTCGTCAATGTGAAAAACATCAAGGAACTCGGGGGCATCCGCCGGCATGGTGGAACGCTGCGGATCGGTGCCGCAGTCACGCTGGACGAGCTGTCGCTGAATCCCGAGGTCCGGCGTTTCTATCCGGTGCTGGCGCAGGCTGCCGCGGGCGTTCCCAGCCCGCAGATGCGCAACATGGGCACGGTGGCCGGCGATCTGTGCCAGCGCCCCCGCTGCTGGTATTTCCGCCACGGCTTCGGCCTGCTGGCGCAGGATAAAGACGGCAAATCGCTCGTACCGAACGGCGAGAATAAGTTCCACGCCATCCTGGGAAACAGCGGTCCTGCGTATTTTGTGAGTGCATCCAGCCTGGGACCGGCGCTGGTGGCGCTCGAAGCTAAAATCCGGCTGGTCTCGGCTTCCGGCAGCCGCGAAGTGGAAGCCGAGAAGTTCTTCGTGACCCCGCAGAATGCCAACAGCCGCGAGATAGCGCTGCTGCCCAACGAAATCATCACCGAGGTCGTCGTCCCGGAAGCCGACCCGCACAGCGCCACCTATGAAGTTCGTCAAAAGGAAGCCCTCGATTGGCCGCTGGCCACGGCTTCCGTCGTGCTGCGCATGTTGGGCGACGGCGTATCCAGCGCGCGCATCGTGCTCGGCCACGTGGCGCCTGTGCCGTGGGTCGCTGCGAGTGCGCAATCAGGCTTGGCAGGCAGAAGCATATCCGCTTCCGTGGCCGCTGAGACCGCGTCGCAAGCCGTCGAAGGCGCCGCGCCGCTCAGCCAGAATCGCTATAAGGTCCAACTGGCGCGCGTCGCCGTAAAGCGTGCGGTGCTGAAAGCCGCGGTGGGGAGGATCTAGCCGTGGAACGCGCCGGACTTACCAACATCGGCATGGACCGCTGCCAGAACCTGAACTGGAAGGGCCAGTTCATCGACGCCGAATGGGACCCCACGGTCCAGCACGGCAACGATCGGCTTTTCTGGTGCCAGCACACTTATAACTGCATGGGCCCGGACGGCAAACTGGTCGACGACTACGAATGCAATCCCGGCCGGCAGTGCTATAAACCGCTCTAGGTGGGGCAGCGCCGCGCGCTGCGCGAGGCTCTCAGCCTCGCCGGGCGGCTCGCCCATGTGTGACAATGGGAAGCAAGAGGAGGGTAGATGCAAAGAACCATCGCAACGGTAGTCGTGTTGCTCGCGACTGCCAGTCTAACTTTCGCCGCTGGAATTCCCGCGCACGGCAATATCTATGGCAACTACGTGGAAGCCCGTACGGCGGACGTCTACACCGGCCCTTGCTTTGCGAATTCCGAAGTCGGGTTGGTCGGCAACCTGGCCGTGTTCGGATGGAAGGTGACCAAGGGATCGTGGCAGGGCGTCGATCTGGACGGCATGTCGGTAGTGGGTGTGGTGCGCGCGCATCATACCTTCGGCGACGTCTTCGAATCCGCGTATCCCGTGAAGGCCGTGATCGTCGTGGATAGCCGTGCCAACCTCGAACAACGCTTGGCCCTGCAAAGTTTCGCCAAGCACATGGCGGGCGACCTGCTGCAGGACGTCGTGCGCGTGGATTACGCGCCGATCGACCTGACCTTCGCCAATAACGATATTCACAGCATGAAGGCCAACCTGACCGCCGGAAATCTGGCCAGGATCACCACACGCGCGCTAGTGGAAGGCGACCAGATCTGCCACAACGAAGAGACCTGGTATCGTCCACTGACCAAACTTGACCACGCCATGGCGGCATATTCGGTGGCTAACCAGTGGGAAGGTCAGGGCCTGGGCACCACGTGGTCGAGCCCGGATAAGCGCAGCTCTTTCATCGGCTCCTTCACGGCCGTGTCTGAGTAGCCGGAGCTTTCAGATAGCGGCTGGCAAACTCGATAAATGTGGGCCAATTCGGTCCGGCGGTATGCCCGCCGCTATGCTGCCGGAATGCGATGTCGCCGCTGATGAGCGCGGTTTCAATCGGCGGCATTTCCGTAGTCCCCAAATCCTTCTTGCCTAGCAGCCGATAAACCGGTCCGGCCCCGGCGGCCGCCAGGAACATGCCTTTGGCGTCTGCCCAGGCATCGCCTTTGAAGGCCCCCGCGCTGATGAACACGGGTCGCGGCGCGCACAGTGCGATCAACTCGTGCGAATCCACCGGCAGATCGTTCCAGTGCAACGGACCGGCGTACTTCAGGAAGTTGCCCGCCATCCAGTGATACTCGTTCGGGGCCGCGACGTTTTCCACGATCTCGCCGAAGTTCCGGCGATGCAGCTTGGCGCCGCCTTCGCCCGACGAAGCCACGAATGCGATAGCGAACCGCTGGTCGTACGCCATCGTCACCAGCGCGGCTTTGCCATATCGCGATAGGCCTTCAATCGCCACCTGCTTGGCGTCTACAGCTTTGTCGGTCTCGAAATAATCGAGCGCGCGGCTCGCGCCCCAGGCCCAGGCACGCAGCGCGCCCCATTGGTCGGGCGTCCGCGGTCCGCCATGATTGACCAGCCCGATGATGCCCTCGCGGAGACCCGCGCCGTTATCAGGCTGAATCGTAACTGGAATCAGCGTGGCGTAGCCCCAGCCCTTGGCCAGCACTTGATCCTGCCACGTAGGACTCGGTTGCGGCGGAATGTGCGCTCCCGGCGGCGGCACGAAACTGAACTCCATCACTACCGGAACCGGACCACCGGCGTTCGCTGGGGTGGTCAGCGTCAGGCCGATATTCACAATGATCGCCGGGTCGCCGGAGTTGTCCACGTGGCCGAGTAGCCGCTTGGCGATCACTGGCACAGCGCCCACTTTTTCGGATGCGGTGCTGACGAGTTCCCAGTGCACGGCCGGAATCTCCTTGGGCAGGCGGCCGTAGATCTCGCGATCGAAGTCTTCCACGATTTCTGGGCGCCGTTTCCGCCACCAGACCTTCGCCGACGTCACCTTCTTGCCATCCTTCAACACCAACGGGTCGGGCAGATCGGGATACGGATTGGCTTTAGCTTCGTCGTAGTTGACCGGGTTGGCAGCGTCCGGATGCGTGCCGTCCACTCCTGGCCGCAGGGATTTGATGTGTAGCTGATCCATCATCTGCTGGCGATCCTGCTGGGAAGTCACGGTGCTCTGTGCCATGGCGGCCGAGCAGGCCATCAAGATCAAGCCGATTCGCAGGTGTTTCACAACGGCCATTATAGCGATGATCCAGTAGAGTACCCTGACGCCGGCAGACGTTAGTCCAAGCGCACACGCCATGATAGACTGCGTCAAATCGCCCGTGGGCATGGACGGAGCGCTTACGCAGAATGTGGTAGGCCTGGTCATGGCGTACTTCACCGTGCAGTAATCCGACAATCGCTTCGGCCCCGCTGGCGGCTAATTTTTCCTTGACTGTATCACTAAACTAGTACACTATATGAATAGATGACACGAACAGAGCACTTCGCCTTCCGGCTGGATGTGCACAGCGGCGTGCCCGTCTACCGCCAGATCATCGATCAGGTTCTCGGCGCGGTGGCGGCGGGCAAGCTGGCAGTGGGAGACCAGGTCCCTACGGTGCGGCAAGTCGCCGTTGACCTGGCCATCAACCCGAACACCGTGGTGCGGGCCTACCGCGAACTGGAAATTCGCGGCGTGCTCGAAACCCAGCAGGGCACGGGCACATTTATCGCCCAGCACGAAGTGAAACAAAACGAAGTGGAGCGCCGCCGCCGGCTGGCGCAACTTGTCTCCGAATTTGTGGCGCGCGCCGGCAGCGCCGGATTTACAGTCGACGAACTAAAGGAGCAACTCGATGAGCTCAAAACTGACACTCGGACTCGGAACAAAAGATGAAGGATTCACGCGCAAGGGAAAGTCGCGTATCAGCAATGTAGGCGTGGCGCTGTGCATCATCATTATCGTTGCCGGCGCGTATATCGCGGCGAATATAGATCGGCAGTCGCCGCTGATTGCGGCATCGATTATTGGTCTCTACCTGATGTTCGCCATCAAGGTCGCGGACCAATGGGAGAAGGTGGCCGTACTGCGGCTGGGCCGATACCGCGGCTTGCGCGGCCCGGGCATCTTCGTCATCATCCCGATCGTGGACTCGCTAAGCCGTTTTGTGGATCAGCGGGTGCGCGTGGCCAGCGTCACCGCCGAATCGGCGCTCACCCGCGACACGGTGCCGGTGAACGTGGACGCCATCATTTTCTGGGTAGTGTGGAACGCGGAGAAATCCATCCTCGAAGTGGAGGATTTCCTGACCGCGATTACACTCGGCGCGCAGACCGCCCTGCGCGAATCCATTGGCCGGCACCAGCTCGCGCAAATGATCACCGAGCGCGAGACGCTTGGCCAGGAGTTGCAGCGCATCCTGGACGAAAAAACGAATCCCTGGGGCATCACCGTGCAATCGGTCGAGATCCGCGATGTGAAGATCCCGCACGAACTCGAAGATGCCATGTCGCGCCAGGCCCAGGCTGAACGCGAACGGCAGGCGCGCAACATTCTGGGGCAGGCAGAAACCGAGGTCGCGGACAAGTTCGCGCAAGCCGCGGCGACCTATCAGGACAATCCGGTGGCGCTGCACCTGCGCGCCATGAACATGCTCTACGAAGCGATCAAGGAGCGCGGCTCGATGGTGATCGTGCCATCGTCGGCCGTGGAGACGATGGGGTTGGGCGGACAACTGGCGACTGTCGCCTTGGCGGGCAAAGGGCCGCAGTAGGAGGTGCGACGTGAAGACTCTGCTACTTTTTGTGGCCGGCTGCCTGGGAGTGGCTTCGGCCGCGCACGACTTCTCCGCAATAACGGGTGTGTGGCGTGGCAAGATGGATGGCCTTCCGGCCATCGAGATGACGATTTCCCGCGAGGGTGGTGAACTCACGGGTGCGATCGTGTTTTATCTGATCCGCCACAATGACGGCCAGCCGCCCCGCTCGTCACCGGGCGGACCGGAGCCGCTCTTTAACATGAAGTTCGACGGTACGACGCTCGATTTCAAGGTTAGCCACCGCCGCGCGCATCCGCCCCGCACGCTGAACGATCCGCCGGTGAGTTTCCAACTGCGGATTACGGGCCGGAACGAGGGTGTGCTGACGCGGGAAGGTAAAGAGCCGGAGCGTCTCACACGGGTGAACTAAGTGCGGCCACGCGCCGCCGGTTACGTCCGTAAAGGCGCAGAACCGGAGACACTGCTAAGCGCGATTCGCGCGGTGGCGCACGGCGGGACTTACTCGATCCCTCGGTGAGCCGGCAGATTCTACGGGCCACCACCCCGCACGAAGATCTGACGCCGCGCGAAATGGAAGTCCTGCGGCAGTTCGCTTTGGGACATTCCAACAAAGAGATTGCCGACTCACTCGCGATTGGCGACGAAACAGTGAAGACGCATGTGGGCAACGTGTTTGCGAAGCTGCAAGTGGAGAACCGGGCGCAGGCTGTCGTGCAAGCGCTCAAATGCGGGCTGGTGGCGCTGGAGGAACTGGAGTAGCTAACGATCTCGCGGTCGAGCGAGAATCACCTCTGTGGCACACCCATTCGGCTTCAAGTGCACAACCTTCGGAGCGCCCGCTAGAGAACTTGGCTCGGGGTAGTCGCTGTGAAACGTGGAGATGTTGTAATCCCCGGCAGCTAGCCCGTCAAAACTGAATCGTCCCTGCTGGTCGGTAAAGGTGTAACGGAAGCCCTTAGCGAACTCAATTTCGACGAACGTGCCACGCACCGGATTATGAATGAAGTCCCAAAACCGCGCGGTCATGATATCAGACTCGTCTGAGGTTACGAAACCGGCCAACCGGCCTGAATCTGCGCCTCCGCGCTCTAAGAGGAACAGATACGCCAGATCGGCGCCCGCATCCGATAGTCGGCTGGTCCGGGAACAGGCGCCTGTCTCGAGGCGATGGGCAGCTTCGTTCAGATTCGCATACACCAGATAGGTCTCACCGATTTGGAAGGCGAATCCACAATCACTGAAATCGGACCACACCTCGATGGAACTCTTAGTACCGCCGCGAAATGTTTCCTCAACTATGAAGCGCGTCCGTCGCCCATTCTCGACTAAGCCATGGAATATCGTCTCAAGTTGCTCGCTTGTCGCGGCGTGCTCCAGTCGACTCCGGTAGGGCTCCAAAAGGCCCGGAAGCATTAGCAGATAGGCTTCCTTCAATTTAGTCAAACCAGCGGCACTCTTGTCACCGGTCAGCCGTTCGACTTCTTCCTGAGTGTGCTTCCACAGTCGGCGCGTGGCCGGGTCGTAAGGGTCAAGAGACCTCGGTTCGACAGACTCCGCCGTTCCGATGAATACGGCATCACTCGTCTGAACCGCACCGCAAACGGATGCGCGCCCCGCACACTTGCAGCCGTATACCGGCCTCCCCGTCAGCACCATCAGAAATGCAAGCGACGTCAGAACCGGCTTGTGCATAGGGACGAGCGCTAAAACGGCACGTCGTCGTCAGTGATGCCTTGGTTGAATCCAGGTTCTTCGGCGGGCGGTGCCGTCTGCGCCGGCGCTGGCGGGCGAGAACTGCGCGGCATGGATACCGGCTGCTGGCTATATTCGTCGGGTGGCGCGCCGCCTTCCTGCCGTCCGCCGAGCAGCACCAGGTGTTCGCAAACCACTTCGGTCGTGTAGGTTTTCTTGCCGTCTTTGTCGTCGTAGCTTCTGGTTTCCAGCCGCCCCTCGACATAGACCTGCTTCCCCTTCAGCAGGTAGTTGGCTACATTTTCGGCGCGCCAGTATTTCACGCGATGCCACTCGGTCTGCTCTTTCCATTCGCCAGACGCCTGGTCTTTCCAGCGGCGGGTAGTGGCCAGGGAGAAGTTGGTGACGGAGGCCCCGGAGGGCGTGAACTTGGTCTCCGCATCGCGGCCCAGATTGCCGATCAGGATGACTTTATTGACGGATGCCATATGGCTGCACTGTAACACTTTTTCGGCAGAGCGGCGAGCGCGCCGGAAGCCGTAGCCCGCCGATGCCGCGTGTTACCCTGAAGGTTTCCTATGAGCAGCATCCAGATTACTCTGCCCGACGGCAGCCACCAGGCCGTCGAGGCCGGCAGCCGCCCTATCGATATCGCCCGCGCGATCAGCCCGCGCCTGGCGGATTCCGCGATTGTCGCCAGAGTGAATGGCGACTTATACGACCTGACTCGCCCCCTCGAGACGGACGCCACCCTGCAGATCCTGACCACGAAGGATTCTGACGCTCTGCCTGTCTATCGCCACTCGACCGCGCATCTGCTCGCCGCGGCCGTGCTGGAACTGTTCCCGGAGACGAAGCTCGGCATCGGTCCGCCCATCGACAGCGGATTTTATTACGACTTCGACCGCCCGGCGGCGTTCACTCCCGAGGATCTGGAAAAGATCGAGAAGCGCATGTGGGAGATCCAGGCGCGCAACCTGCCTTACGAGCGCGTACTCACGCCAAAGCCAGAAGGTCTTCGCAAGTACGATGGCGATTGGATGAAGAAAGAACTGATCGAGGAGCGCGCGGGCGATGTCTTCAGTGAATATACGCTCGGTCCGCATTTTATCGACTTCTGCCGCGGCCCGCATGTGCCATCCACTTCCAAGATCAAAGCTTTCAAGTTACTCTCGGTCGCCGGCGCTTATTGGAAGGGTAACGAGCATAATAAGCAGTTACAACGCATTTATGGCACGGCGTTCTTCACTAAGAAGGATCTCGACGATTATCTTGCGAGGTTGGAAGAAGCCAAGAAACGTGACCACCGCAAACTTGGCAAAGAGCTGGAGCTTTTCACGGTGAGTGAATTAGTCGGCGCGGGACTGCCGTTGTGGTTGCCTAAGGGCGCGACCATCCGCCGGCTGCTCGAAGAGTACATCCTGGAGCGCGAACGCGCCACCGGATATCAGCACGTCTATACGCCCGATTTGGCCAAGATCGAGCTGTATCAGCGCTCCGGACACTGGGAACACTATCACGACGATATGTTTCCGCCCATGGATCTGGAGACCGAACAGATGGTGCTGCGGCCGATGAACTGCCCTCACCATATTCTGGTGTTCGAATCGAAGCGCCGCAGCTACCGCGACCTCCCTGTGCGAATTGCGGAGTTAGGCACCATGTACCGCTACGAGCGTTCCGGCGCATTGAGCGGATTGAGCCGCGTTCGTTGCATGACGCTCAACGACGCGCACATTTTCTGCACTCCGGACCAGATCAAGGCCGAGTTCACGCGCGTCATGCAGTTGGTCGAGCAGGCCTACAAGGATCTCGGCATCACGCAGTACCGCTACCGCCTCTCGTTGGGCGACAAGAACAACAAAGAGAAGTTCGTCGATAACGACGCCATGTGGGACTTGGGCGAGCGGGTACTGCGCGAAGCCATGGACTCGCTCAACCTGCCTTATGTCGCGGCGCCCGGCGAAGCAGCCTTCTACGGTCCGAAGCTCGACATACAACTCGCCGACGTGATGGGTCACGAAGAGACTTACTCGACCATCCAGGTGGACTTCCACCTGCCCAATCAGTTTGACTTGAACTATATCGGGCCGGACGGTAAAGAACATCGCCCGGTGATCATTCATCGCGCAATCGTCAGCACGATGGAGCGCATGGTGTCGTACCTGATCGAACTATACGCCGGCGCATTTCCGGTTTGGCTGGCGCCCGTGCAGGCTATCGTGCTGCCCATTACCGACCGCCACCTGGACTACGCGCGATCTGTGACGGCGCAATTGGAACAGGCCGGCATCCGCGTCACGCTCGACGATCGCAGCGAGAAGGTCAACCTCAAGATCCGCGAAGCACAGTTGCAGAAGATCCCTTATATGCTCGTGGTGGGAGATCGCGAGGCGCAGAACGGTGAGGTGGCCGTGCGCCATCGCAAGCATGGCGATCAAGGCGCCAAGCCGGTGGCCGAGTGCATCGCTGAAATCCGCCGGTTGAATGACTCGAAGACCGTCAACGAGTGACGAGCTACTTTTGGATCATGACCTCCGTCGATTTGACGACCACGCTTACGGTGTCTCCGATTTGTAAGTTCATCTCGTCGGCGCTGCGCCACGTAATGACGCTCTCGATTTCGTTTTCGCCTACCTGCACCACAATATGAGCCATCACGTCGCCGCGGACCACTTCCTTGATCCTGCCGCGCAGTTGATTCCGTGCGGACATCGTCGTGCGGTCGCATACACTGAAATAAGAGACGATGACCAGTATTGAGGTTTCAGAGGATCTTTCCGGCCTCGACGAGGCCATTGCAAACGTTCCCAATAGTCCCGCCGTTTTTCTGCTGTGGCCGCGCGCGGGCGATCCATACCTCGCCAAAACAGCGTTACTGCGGCGCCGTCTGCTGCGTCTGCTGAAGCAGCGCGAGAAGCCCTCGCGGTTGCTGAATCTGCGCCAGACGGTGCGGCGTATCGATTATCAGCTCACCGGATCCGCCTTCGAATCCGCCCTCCGCATGTATGAGTTGGCGCGCGAGCATTTCCCTAAGACCTATCTCGACTTATTCAAGTTGCGCATGCCCACTTATGTGAAGTTGGTACTGGGGAACGAGTTTCCGCGCACGCAACTCACTACGCACCTGGGACGCACGCCGGCATTGTACTACGGCCCGTTTCGTAGCCGTGCCTCCGCCGAACGGTTTGAGTCGCAATTCCTCGACTTATTCCAGATTCGCCGCTGCCAGGAAGATCTCGAGCCCTCGCCCGCGCATCCCGGCTGTATCTACGGCGAGATGAGTATGTGTTTGCGTCCTTGCCAGCAGGTGGTCGGCCGCGACGAGTATCTGCACGAGGTCAGCCGCGTGGCGGAGTTTCTAAAGACCGGCGGACACTCGCTGCTGGATGTAATCGGCAGCGCGCGCGACCGCTATAGCGGCGAGATGCAGTTCGAGGAAGCCGCCCGGCAGCACAAGCGCCTCGAAAAGGTGCAGGAAATACTGAAGCTGCGCGACGAACTAGCCCGCGATATCGACCGGCTGCACGGCGTTGCCATTACGCCTTCCACCGTTCCGGACGCTGTCGAATTGTGGATCGTGCGCGAAGGCCACTGGCAGGCGCCGCGGCGGTTGAGCTTCGAAGTCCGCGAGGGCAAACCGATCTCGCTCGATGTGAAACTGCGCGAAGTATTAACTGACTCACCGGTGCGGCGGCTGACCATGCGTGAGCGGCAAGAGTATCTCGCCCTCCTGGCGCGCTGGTTCTATTCCAGTTGGCGCGACGGCGAGTGGCTGGCGATCGAGATCTTCGAGAACCTGCCTTACCGCAAACTGGTGCATGCCATTTCGCGCGTGGCGCGGCGCGATCTGCCGTGAAATCGTCGGCGATTTCACCTATTATATGAGCATGAAATCGCTAATTGCATCCGTTAGTCTGCTACTGGCGCTGCTGATCGGCCAAGCTGTCGCGCAGGACTCGCCCACGATCCTGAAAAAGGTGCCGGCGCATCCCGCGCAGACCGTGTCAGGAAAGCTGTTGTTTCGCGAATATTGTGCCGTCTGCCACGGTGCGGACGGCAAAGGCGGCGGCCCGGCGGCCTCCGCGCTCAAGATTCCACCCTCTGACTTGACGCAAATTGCCGCCCGGAATGGCGGAAAGTTCCCGGAAGTGAAGGTGCAGCACGCCATCAATGGCGAGAACACTCCGTCCGCCCACGGGTCAAAAGAAATGCCGGTCTGGGGCAACGTCTTCGTGCACATGAGCTCGAATCCGGATCTGGGCACGATACGCGTCTACAACCTGGTTAAGTACATCGAAGAAATCCAGGCAAAGTAGGCCGGCAGGCTGGCGCGTCCCCTGCCTTATGTCACACTAACGGTATGCTCCCGCCCGCCGCACGCGAACGCCTGATCACCTTGCTGGGCCCGCGCGGATACCTCGATCGTCCCGAAGATCTGCTCCTCTACGAATACGACGCCAGCGTCGAAAAGGGCCGGCCCGAGATGGTCGTGTTCCCGCGCACTGTCGATGACGTCGCTGCTATCCTCCGCATCGCCCAGGAGTACGGCGTGCCGCTCGTCGGCCGGGGCGCCGGCACCGGACTGAGCGGCGGCGCGATTCCGCGCGAAGGCGGCATCGTGGTGGGCTTTGCGCGCATGAACCGCATCGTCGAAACCGATCTCGCCAACGAATGCGCCACGGTCGAAGCCGGCGTAGTGAATCTGGATATCACGCTCTCCGTGCAGTCGCAGGGCTACTTCTACGCGCCCGATCCCTCCAGCCAGCGCGCCTGCACCATCGGCGGCAATGTGGCCGAAAACGCCGGCGGACCGCACACCCTGGCTTACGGCGTGACGACCAATCACGTGCAGGCCCTCGAGTTCGTGCTGCCCGACGGCACAGTCATGACCACCGGCGGTAAAGGCGGCGACTCACCCGGTTACGATCTCACCGGGTTTCTGACCGGTTCGGAAGGCACGCTGGCGCTGATCACCAAGGCCACGGTCCGCCTGATGCGCAAACCGGAAATGGTCAAAACGATCCTGGCCATCTACGGCGATGTCGAGCGGTGCGGCGCCACGGTCGCCGAGATCACCGCGCGCGCGATCGTCCCGGTCGCGGTCGAGATGCTCGATGGCGTGATGCTGCGTATGGTTGAGGAAGCCACGCATGCGGGCTACCCGATGGATGCCGCCGCAGTCCTGTTAATCGAACTCGAAGGCGTGCGCGAGACCGTCGAGGAGCAGGTGGCGCAGATCTGTGAAGTTTGCCGGACTTGCCGGGCGCGCGAGGTGCGCGTGGCGCAGTCGGCCGAAGAGCGCGACCTGCTATGGAAGGGCCGCAAGAATGCCTTCGGCGCGGTAGGGCGTGTCAGCCCGTTCTACTACGTGCACGACGGGGTGGTGCCGCGTACGCAGATCGTGCCTACGCTGCACGTGATCGCCGAGACCAGCCGCAAGTACGGTCTGACCATCAGCAATATCTTTCATGCGGGCGATGGCAACATGCACCCCATCATCCTGTTCGATGCGCGCAAGCCCGGCGATCTCGAGAAAGCCAAGGCGGCCGGCGCCGAGATTCTGGAATATTGCGTGAGCGTGGGCGGCTCGATCACCGGCGAGCACGGCGTCGGCATGGAGAAGAACGAGCTCATGGACCGCCAGTTCAAGCCGGAAACGCTCGACACCATGCGCGCCTTCAAGCGGCTCTTCGATCCGGAAAACCGGCTGAATCCGGGCAAGGTGCTGCCCACCGGCAAAGGCTGCCTGGAGATCCGCCAGCCGCCGCTCGACGCGCACGCGCCGGTCTACTGAAGCCCGGTCTTACGGGTGGATTTGGTAAACGCCCTGAAACGGTCCCATCTCCGGATAGAAGACTTGCGACCGGTACAGCTCCATGATCTGGCGCGTGTGGCCCAAATCATGGAAGGCGAATTCGTTGAGCAGTTGGGCGACGGTGATAACGCCGAATTCCGCATGCTGGCCCGGTCGCGCGCCCGCGCCATCGGGTAGCGCGCCGAGCAGCGCCAGCGTCACACTGCGCTCTGCGGCAAAGCGCGCCAGGGCGGCCTGCGGATCGAATCGCGTCACGCTGCGGAACAGCGCCAACTGATCGTAGCGCGGCAGCGGCGGCTGATCCTGTTCGAGCATGGCCTTGAAACGATTTCGAAATCCCTTCGTCTCTACCTCAGCCAGGTGTGCGAGCACCATGCTGATGGACCAGCGTTCGGAATTAGGCTGCCAATCCAACTGCTCGCGCGTGGCCAGCGAAAGGAGCCCGCGCAACAGGCCGGGCGTCTCCTGGAGCACGCGCAGGCAATGATCGGAGTTGGGGACGCGTAAGTCGGGCATGGTCTCAGGTTACAATAAGGGGAATCTCCGTGGAAAAGTGTGCGCGTATGAAACCGGTTTACTGTGCCGCGATGGTTGCGTTAGCGGCATGGCTTTCAGGCTGTGGCAAGCAGCAGGCCCAGATGGCGGGCGGTATGCCCGCCGTCCCCGTGAGCGTGGCTGTGGCAGCCGAAGAAGCAGTGCCCCTCCAGATTCGTGCGGTGGGAACCGTCGAGCCGGCCTCCACCGTGCAGATTAAATCGCAGGTGGCCGGCGAACTGATCGGCGTGCATTTCACCGAGGGCCGCGACGTGGCCAAAGGCGATCTGTTGTTCCAGATCGATCCGCAACCTTATAAGGAGGCGCTGGCGCAGGCGGAGGCGTCGGTCGCCAAGGACCGCGCGCAATTGGCGCAGTCGCAGGCCAATTTGGCCCGCGACACGGCGCAGGCCAAGAGCGCCGAGGCGGATGGCTATCGCTACGAACAACTCGCCAAGGAAGGCGTAGCGTCCGAGATGCAAGCGACGCAATCGCGCGCGGCGGCCGATGCGGCGCATGAAAGTGTCCGCGCGGACCAGGCGGGTATCGAAAGCGCCCGCGCCTCGCTGCAAAGCGATGAAGCCGCCGTGGCGCGCGCCAGGCTGGATGTCGGATACTGCGAGATACGCTCGCCCGTCAGCGGCCGGGCCGGCAATCTGCTGGTGCATCCGGGCAATCTGATCAAGGTGAACGACGTAGCGCTGGTGGTCATCAATCAGATCGCGCCTATCTTTGTCTCGTTCGGCGTTCCCGAAGATCAGTTGGATGCCGTACGCGCGCGCGCCCGCGGCAATCTTGAAGTGCAGGCCTCCACGGACGCCGATCCCAACCGCATCGTGCGTGGCACGCTGAAGGTCATCGACAATGCCGTGGACACCAATACGGGCACCATCCGGCTGAAGGCGGTCTTCAACAACACCGAGCATGTGCTGTGGCCAGGACAGTTCGCCAACGTAGTGCTCACGCTCGATACGCAAGCGAACGCGACCGTGGTACCTACCGAAGCTGTCCAGGATGGCCAGCATGGCCAGTTCCTTTTCGTCGTGAAAGCCGACCAGACCGTGGAACCCCGGCTGGTGACGGTCTCGCGCACCATCGGCCGCAAAGCCGTTATCGCCAAAGGCGTGGCGCCGGGTGAAACCGTGGTCACCGACGGCCAGATGCGGCTCTACCCCGGCGCGAAGATCCGTCCTGTGCCGGCCGGCAAAGTGGATAACCTGGCTCTCTAAGGGGCGTCGCCATGCATATTTCGCGCATCTTTATTGAACGCCCGGTGATGACCGCGCTGGTCATGCTCGCCATCCTGTTGTTCGGGATCGTGGCCTTCCGGTCATTGCCCGTCGCAGCGCTGCCCACCGTCGACTATCCCACCATCCAGGTGAACGCCGCACTGCCGGGCGCCAATCCGGAAACCATGGCCTCGTCCGTGGCCACGCCGCTCGAACGCCAGTTCTCTACCATCGCCGGCGTGCAGAGCATGAGCTCGCAGAACACGCAGGGCACCACGCAGATCACCGTGCAGTTCACCCTCGCACGCAATATCGACGCAGCCGCGCAGGATATCCAGGCGGCCATCGCCGCGGCTGGCGGCCTGCTGCCCAGCAACATGCCGCACCCGCCTTCCTACCAGAAGGCCAATCCCGCCGATCAGCCGATTCTTTATCTCTCGCTCACCAGCGATACGCTGCCGCTCTACACCGTGGACGAATACGCCGAGACGCTGATGGCGCAGCGCATCTCGATGGCCAGCGGCGTGTCTCAAGTCCAGGTCTACGGAGCGCAGAAATACGCGGTGCGCGTGCAGTTGAATCCCGATGAACTGGCGGCGCGCGGCATCGGCTTCGACGAAGTGATGTCGGCCATCCAGCGCAGCAATGTCAACCTGCCCACTGGCCGCTTGTACGGCGAAAAGCAGGCCTTCACCGTGCAATCCACCGGTCAGCTCCTGCGCGCCGCCGCCTACCGGCCGCTGATTGTCGCCTACCACAACGGCGTGCCGGTCCGCCTGGAACAACTCGGCAACGTGATCGACGGCGTGGAGAATGACAAAGCCGTGGCGTGGTTCGGCGGCACGCGCGGCATGATCCTGGCCATCCAGCGGCAGCCCGGAACCAACACCGTGGAAGTGGCCGGTAACGTCCGCGCGCTGCTGCCGCAGATCCGCGCCCAGATTCCGCCCGCGGTGAAGATGGACATCGCCTTCGACTCCTCGCAATCCATCCAGGCTTCCATCCACGATGTCGAGTTCACCCTGCTGCTCACCGTCTGCCTGGTGGTGATGGTCATCTTCATCTTCCTGCGGAACCTCAGCGCGACCCTGATTCCCGGCGTGGCCGTGCCGCTTTCGATCATCGGCACCTTCGCCACCATGTACCTGCTGGGCTACAGCCTGAACAATCTCTCGCTGATGGCGCTGACCCTCTCGGTCGGCTTCGTGGTGGACGACGCCATCGTCATGCTGGAAAATATCGTGCGCTACATGGAGATGGGCAAAGGCCGCATGGAAGCCGCGCTCCTGGCTTCGAAGGAAATCGGCTTCACGATCATTTCCATGACCATCTCGCTGGTGGCGGTTTTTATCCCGGTGCTCTTCATGGGCGGCATCGTGGGGCGGCTGCTGCACGAATTTTCGGTGACGATTACGGTGGCCATTCTCATCTCCGGTTTCGTTTCGCTGAGTCTTACGCCTATGCTGGGCAGCCGCTTCCTGCGTGCAAGCGGGGCGAAACACGGGCGCATTTATGGGACGTTTGAAGCCGGCCATCTGGCGCTCGCGTCCGCGTATGAGTACACGCTCAAGAAGGTGTTGCGCCACCAGTTTGCTACGTTAATGGCAGGCGTTCTGCTGCTGGCCGGAACGTTCTATCTGTTCTTCACCATGCCGACCGGTTTCATCCCCAGCCAGGATAGCGATTTCTGCTTCGCCATCGGCATGGCCGGCCAGGATATTTCTTTCGAGTCGATGGCCAAGCACCTGCGCGCGGTCTCCCAAATCGTGCAGCAGGACCCCAACGTGCTCGATACCGGCACGTTTTTGATGGGTGGCAACCAGGGCGGCTTCTTCGCCCATATGAAGCCGCGCTCGGAACGCCAGCTTAGCGTGGACCAGATTATTGAAGAGCTGCGCCCGAAGATCGCCGCCGTGCCCGGCATTATGGTGTTCATGCAGAATCCGCCGCCGATCACGGTCAGCGGCCAGTTCACCACCAGCGTCTACCAGATGACGCTGCAAAGTCCCGATCTGCACGAGATCTACCATTGGGTGGATCCGCTGATGAATAAGATGCGCACGCTCCCCGGCTTCGTCGACGTGAATTCGGATTTGCAGATCGCCAGCCCGCAGGTGAACGTGGATATCGACCGCGACCGTGCCGTGGCGTTGGGCCTTTCGCCCCAGCAGATCGAGGACGTGCTCTACGCCGCCTATGGCGATCGCCAGGTGTCCACCATCTATACGCCCGCGAATCAGTACGCCGTCATCATGCAGGTCGAGCCGCGCTACCAACGCACGCCCGAAGGCCTGGCCAAGATCTATCTGCGCTCCAGCCAGGGGTCGCTGGTGCCGCTCAACGCCGTGGTCAACCTGTCACGTGGCGTAGGTCCGCTCAGCGTCAACCATTTTGGACAACTGCCGGCCGTGACCGTGTCGTTCAACTTGAAGCCCGGCTTCTCGCTCGGCGACGCGGCCGCGAACGTGCAAAACGCATTGCAGGAACTGCGCATTCCGCCGACCATCAGCGTCAACTTTCAGGGCACCGTGAAAGAATTCCAGCAATCGTTCCAGGGTCTCTCGGTCCTGCTGATCGTGGCCATCCTGGTCATCTATATCGTGCTGGGCATCTTGTACGAGAGCTTCATTCACCCGGTCACGATTCTTTCCGGACTGCCGTCCGCGGTCTTTGGGGCGCTGCTGACGCTGCGCTTGTTCCACAAGGAACTCGATCTGTATGCCTTCGTCGGCCTGATCATGCTGTTCGGCGTGGTGAAGAAGAACGCCATCATGATGATCGACTTCGCCCTCGAAGCGCAGCGCGTGGAAGGCAAAGCGCCGTTCGAAGCCATCTATCAGGGCTGCACGCTGCGCTTCCGCCCGATCATGATGACCACCGTAGCCGCGCTGTTCGGCACCCTGCCGATTGCTCTGGGCTACGGCGAAGGCGCGGACGCCCGCCAGCCGTTGGGCCTCGCGGTGGTGGGCGGCCTGGTCGTCTCGCAATTGTTAACGCTCTACATCACGCCGGTGATTTACCTGTACATGGAGCGCCTGCAGAATTGGCTGCGCGGCACCGCAACTTCCCCGCTCCAACCCACGGAACTGGCCGCGCGCTAGACACGTCGTAGTATTGTGCCGACACGCACCGGGCTGACCCTGCTGGTGATTCTCCTGACTGCGGGAAATGTACGCGCGCAGGGGCCGGCGCTATCCGAAGAACAGATCCGCGAATTGTTTCGCCAGGTCGCCGATGCCGATCTGAAGAACGATCAGAAGCAGCGCGACTACACCTTCACCGAACGCCAGGAAGAACACAAGCTCGATCGCCAAGGTAACGTCAAGTCCACCGAGTCGAAGACCTATGAAGTGATGGAACTCTACGGCTCGCAGGTGCGCCGCCTGGTGGCCAAAAACGACCAGCCGCTTTCGGGCGACGCCGCTAAAAAAGAAGACGACCGCATCCAGAGAATAGTCGATAAACGCGCCAGGGAAAGCGATGCCGACCGCGAAAAGCGCCAGGCCAAAGAAGCCAAGGAGCACGACCAGGATCGGCAGTTTGTCCGCGAAGTGGCCGATGCCTACAACTTCCGCATGGCCGGCGTCGAGTCGCTCGATGGGCGCGACACCTATGTCATCGACGCCGAGCCGCGCCCCGGTTATCAGCCGCACTTAAAAGACGCCCGCATCCTGCCGAAGTTCCGTTTTCGCGCCTGGATCGATAAGAACGAGTCCGAGTGGAAGAAACTCGACATTCAGTGCATCGACACCGTTTCCTTCGGCCTGGTGCTGGCCCGCATCCACAAAGGTTCCCGCATCCTGATCGAACAGACGCGCGTGAATAATGAAGTGTGGCTGCCGCTGCACGTGGCGGTCAAAGTGGATGCGCGCGTCGCGCTGCTCAAAGAATTCAACCTCGACGAAGATGTAACCTTTCGCGATTACAAGAAATTTCGCACGGACACCAAAGTTACTCCAGTCGGTGAAGTGACCGAGCCGCACTAAGCTCTCATTGCTGGATCAAACCGCCGATCCGCCTCACTGTGAGTTACGGTACCCCTTCGAATTACATCTTCCCACTGATGTGCCTTCCGGTTAGTGCGGCGCGTCTAACTTAATAGAGATTGCAATGCGGCCTGAGAATTGGAGGTCAGAGTATGTTCGGACACAGAATCACAATCTTCAAGTTACTCGGATTTGAAGTGCGTGTCGACGCGAGTTGGCTGCTCATCGCGCTATTGATCACGTGGTCGCTGGCAGTGGGCTACTTTCCCGCTAAGTATCCCTTTCTTTCTTCCAGCGTCGATTGGTGGATGGGAATCGTGGCGGCCCTGGGCCTGTTCGCCTCTATCGTGGTGCACGAATTCTCACACTCGCTGGTGGCGCGAGCCTACGGCCTGCCTATGAAGGGGATCACCCTCTTCATCTTCGGCGGCGTCGCTGAAATGGGTGACGAGCCGGCCGATGCCAAGACGGAGTTCTGGATGGCAATCGCCGGCCCCATTGCCAGCATCCTCATCGGGTGCGTGTGTTACCTGGCCTATCGGGCAGGCAGTGCCGTCTGGCCCACGCCGGTGGCCGGCATCCTCCGCTATCTCGCTTGGATCAACTGGATTCTCGCCGCCTTCAACCTGGTTCCCGCCTTCCCGCTGGATGGGGGCCGCGTCTTGCGCGCGGCCTTGTGGCATTGGAAGCGTAATATGAATAGCGCCACGCGCATCGCTTCCGGCATCGGCGGCTTATTCGGTGCTCTGCTGATCGTCTTCGCCGTGTGGGAATTGTTGACCGGCGCCTTCATCATGGCCATGTGGTATTTCCTGCTGGGCCTCTTCCTGCGCCACGCCGCACAAGCCTCATACCAGCAACTGGTGGTCCGCAAGACACTCGAAGGCGAGCCGGTCCGCCGCTTCATGAATCCCAACCCGGTCACCGTTTCCACGGACACCACCATCGAACAACTGGTCGAGGGCTATATCTACCAAAAACATTTCAAGATGTTTCCCGTGCTCGCGAACGGATCCGCGGATCTGGCCGGATGCGTGACCAGCGCGGACGTTAAAAAGGTCCCCCGCGAGGAATGGAGCGGCCGCCACGTTTCCGACGTGCTCGAACCTTGCAGCGCGGATAATACCGTGAGCCCCGATACCGACGCCGTCAAAGCCCTCGCCCAGATCAGCAAGTCGGGGCAGAGCCGGCTGATGGTCGTTGATGGGAGACGCCTGGTGGGCGTGCTCGCCTTGAAGGACCTGATGAGTTTCCTGGCCGCCAAACTCGACCTGGAGGGTGAATCTTCTCGCACGCCGCATGCCCTCACCCACTGACCGCCACTGATGCAAGAATGCGCAGCCTCGGCTCTCCACAAGGCCGGGAGTCATTGGTAGATCTACTGCCCACCATAGCCCACAACGGTACCCAGCCAAAAGCAAGTTACTGATTCTAAGCTGGCGGAGAGACAGGGATTCGAAACCTGAGGGGGTCAACTGAACCCGTAAGTTGCAGATTCTTCGCTGCCTGCGTTGCCACTTTGCCCAAGAATCCCGTGCGGCATTGCCCACCATTGCCCACGCCTGTAACGGCCAGGAGGGACCACTCCGCCGGTTCCGGCATAACGGCGTCGAACCTTGCGAAGCGTGACGGCTGAATCAACTCCAGGCTGGACCGGTTCTCGCGCTGCCCGACCGAGTCACGAAGCGTGCCACGCCAAGGCCTGAGAGTGGTGCTGATTTCCTTTGCTGGAAAGCGCAATCCAGAATGAAGTGCCGGCGAAGCAGGCTACCACTACCGCTTTTCGTCCTCGGAGGAATGGCCGTAGAGATACTGGTCATGCCGGTCCGCAAGGTCCACGGGTAATGCATCGCTGTCGACTGCGTTGGCCGCGATCCAAGCCAGCGACGATTCCTCTGCCGACGCATCCTTGTCTCCCACGGTCTGGATCTTCGGGATTAAGGCCTGGTTTGGAGGCAGATCCAGCGGTTCGTCCGGGACGATAACCTTGCCATCGAAATGTGCGGTGACGGCCACGATGGAACTTCGCTATTTCAGTATTGCAGGAACGTAGGCGCCTTCCGAGCCAGTTCATTGGCGGCGTCTGCCCGACCGGTAAAATCCACCCGTGTGATGCACAACTTGCTGCATTTTCGCGGGGTGCCCGTAGCGAGCCATTGCCACCCATTCTGACCACTTCTTGGAGAGCGCACGCAAAGAATTGGCCAAGGTAATGTGCCGTGTGCAGACCATTGAAATGTAGTACTACGTACTATAAAATGAAGGGAGTGGAACGCCAATCGGGCAGCCCTAGAATCTTCAAGACTAGGTGGTTTGAGCGCTTTGCGCGAAAGGAAAAGATCCGCGACGCCGCGCTGATAGGTGCTGTCTCGCGCGCAGAAAAAGGACAAGTGGATGCTGACTTGGGTGGCGGAGTGGTCAAGCAAAGGATCGCACGGTCTGGACAGGGAAAATCGGCTGGGTACCGAACGATCATCTTTTTCCGGCGGAGTGAGCGCGCGGTTTTCGCCTACGGCTTCGCAAAGAGTGACCGAACGAATATCAATGCCGACGAAGAGAAGCAGTTCAAGGAGGCAGCGCGCCACGTACTGCACTTGACGGAGAAGCAGATCGATGAACTACTCAAGAACGGCGATTTTGAGGAGGTGAAATATGAGCAAGAAATATCGAAGTGACGCGATGGCCGCCATCCACGAAACCATGTCGGCTCTGCACAAGGTCGGCGCGATCGACAAGCAGACTATGCGCCGGTTCGACAATGCTTGCCTAACCCAGGTACAGCACCTCTCACCGCAGCAAATTAAGGCTCTGCGAGAGCGCGAGCAGGTCAGCCAAACGGTATTCGCGAACTACCTCAACATCACCCCGAGTCTTGTGAGCAAGTGGGAGCGGGGGGAGAAGCGCCCGTCCGGCCCGGCGCTCAAACTTCTGGCCCTCGTTGAGAAGCACGGTATAAAGGCTGTCGCGTGACACTTGGATTCTGCAAGCGCTTTTGCTGTCACGACACCTAGCACCTCAAGGTGCTTGACGAGGTTTCGTGGGGTTGCCAGGTGCTGCATCTAATGGATTCTTCATGAAGTCGGTTGCCCGGAGTTTCCCGGATTTTCGCCAACACCGTTGCAAAACCGTTGCAGTCTGATCGATCTCTGGCATAGGCAATCCGCGATCAATTGTCCGCGAAAATCGTCCCGTGGACTGCCCCAAACGTCCGTACCAAATAAAATTCTGTCGTGCGAAGAATCTCAAAGTTTAGGGCCCCCACGCTGCCATTTGGAAAACGGGCGCCGCGGCAATGCCGGAACATAAACCATCAAGTGCGCCAAGAACGTCGGGATGTTAACGAGCGTCCGATTCGACTTCGAACCAAACCGCATCACCTGAAACCCGCGGCATTTCTTTTGTGCGAACCGACTTCATCGCTCCAGCCCTCCTGGGCTAAGCCCACGCCGCGATTGCAGACTGGGCAGCCGAGTTAAGTCGATCTCTCGCGCCAAATGCATCAAATCGCGCTGCATGGTAGCCGGGGAACGATCTAATGTACCATGAACCCCGGTCAGCAGTCATTTTTCCTAAACCCCAGCAAGTCAATTTGAATAGCCTTCCGCTGTGTGCTGTTGGTGTGCCGCACGTCTCAGCAGAGTTGTCTTTGTGGCGCGAGCAGTCGGTCAGATCGTTGGACGGGTCTGCGCACCTGGCTGGTGCACGTCGATAACAGCCACGGCCCGAATCCAAGAGGCGAAATACTGGAACCAGGGCCATCCGTATCAGCAAAAATGCTCGGCGGGCACGATCGCAACCGGGATCTGGCGTCCCCGAGAAGAACCCTCTTCATGGTGAACGGAGAGTTTTGATGGAGAATTCATCGCCACCGCTCTGCGACGACGAGGAGTATGAAGACGATTGTCCGACCGTTCTTCAGGGCTTTTTCAATCTCCGGCCAGCGCTGGTGTTTCCACTCATCGCTCACGTTCAGTCTGCGCGCGCGCCGTTTCACGCCAGAGTCCAGTCGAGTCGTTCGGGACGGCTTTCACCAAGGAATAAGACTGAACCCCCGGCCCGATCAGCAGTCATCTTTCTAAACCCTAACAAGGCCATTGAATAACATTGCGCGGTGAGCGTTAGTGCACCGCGCATCTAGCGTTCAGCCAATATCAACGAATTGCTCGGCGGCGCGAATCGCTGCCAGTCCCAAGACGAACGCTCTTCATAGTGGGAACCGGGAAATCTTGCTGGAGGCTTCATCGCCATACTGCCTGCGGTGGGCCTAACTGCAACTCTCCGAAGATATGGCAGTTCTTAGAGAAACGGCCGGGCGCCGCCGAGTAGCGGAATAGGCCACTTCACCGGCCGGTCCCTGACGTTCTCGGCACAGTCGCTGACTCGGTTCCACTGAAGATCTATTCCGGCACGTGCGTTCGTTCGCGGACGCATCCGACGCTGGAATACCAGCTGATTATTGAACCGTAACATCGTAATCTCGTCCTTCCCAACGATTGGCACTGTGCCAGAAGAAAGTGAATAGGACCCGGTCATTCTTCGATAACGAGACCGTTGCGGGCAAGTCTACGAAGTCAATAGCCAGCGCGTTGACAGTCGATTCGATGTCGTTCGCGGATTTCCAACCGTCACTTGACCAGTGAAGCGAGAAGGGTTCATTGGCCTGCACGCGCAGAACGGATTTTATCCGCAGGAACCGGAGGTGCCAGTCCGGCTTCCAGACTTCCACCCGTTTGCGATCCGGATGATCGCCCACGTAGCGCTGACGTACTTCCGGAATGAAGTCGTACATTTTGCCGTCGGAAACGGACCGCAGCAACTTAATGTACTCGGCATGTGCCCACATCAGCGGCATGGCGGAACCCGTGGGCTTACCCAGGAACATAAACGCTTCCGGCTTGTCCACCTCGTCCCATACCTGTTCCGGCAGCAACCCCGTGGACGATGAGAATTGCTCCATAGCCCGGACGTACGTCTCCGCGCTTCGTCCGGCAGCCAATTCATAGTGGCCTCGCTCTCCGGTAAGAAGCGGCCACACGCGGCCGCGTCCGACCGAGGTAAACGGCCCGCCGTCTTCCTGTTGTCCGTAGCCATCGTGATTGTACCTGTGCCACGCCGCACCGGCGGCGGTATCGATTTTCAGTACTGCGTCGATCACCTTTACGGTGTTCACAATAATCGGATCGTCTGCGGACCGGATTCCGTAACGCACGAGTTCGAGAAATCCTCCATCCACCACGTCCTTCGCCGGAAACTCGCTCGGTTGTCCGGGAGGAATATTCTTAATTGCGAGCACGCGCTGCGATGGATACCCAGCGGGGTTCTCATCTCCCACCTGCTCGGGCAGAATTCGGATGTAATGCCGCGCGATTCCAGGGCAGAGCGAACCATCTTTCGTCGCGGTCCAGTCCTCGATGTTCGACTCCAGGAAATCGGCGTATTCTTCCGTGAATCTGGCCGCCGTTTCGTCGCCCCTTGCCCGGAAAAGCATTGACGCGCAGATCAGGGCCGCGATATTCGAGGCCAGAGTGGACGGCGAATAGCCGCTTGCCTCTTCCCAGCGCTCCTGTTGCGTGACAGGACCGTTGCGGATCAGGTAGGCCGTACCTTTTCGCACCAGCGTGTATGGGTCGAAATCGCCCAAACCCTTGGCGCAATAGAGACGCCATGCCAACATAATCGGAAAAGCCACTTCATCCAGCTGAATGCCGTTCCAGTACGCGTTGCCGTTCACCCAGAAATTCTGGGCAAAACCACCGTCTTCGTGCTGCGAGACGGCAAGGAAGATCAGTGCCCGTAGCGGAGTTGCGGTGTTGCCGGCTGCCAGAAGCGCGGTGGCGCTGTTCACCATGTCTCTGGTCCACACCAGATGATAGCCGCCCTGATCCTGATCGCCTTTGGCTTCCCCCCAGGGAATGGCGAGCGACGCGATGATCGCGCCGGGGAACGCCTTGTCCTCGTGGGCCAGCAACAAGCTATAGCTACTACGAAAGAGATTTCCGCCGTCGTGCGAGGCCTTAGCCAGCGGCCCGCAGTGCGCGCCGGCATCTTCCCACTGTTTCTTGTAATGGGTGAGATGTTCGTCAAAGGGAACACCTAGTGACTGCATCAGGTTAGTGATCGCGCGGTGTTCGCTTCCCCCGAATGCCGCGGCCAGCGTAAATTCCCGAGTCTTGCTGAGATTCAGTTCGCCGGTGAGCGCGACGTTGCCGTTCACGGCGCGGGAGAATTGATAATCCATCTGAAAATTCTCATCGAGATCCGTCCAACCATCGCTCGTGCCGACATAGCCGCAGGACGTGCGAGCGAAAGGCAGGGTGGCGAACAATGCGAGCCACACGCCCGCTTTTTGCGCCATCAGGAATGTCAGGCCATTCACCGCTGTGATATAGCCGCTATTGCCATAGCCGCCTACTTCGAGATGCGGCGCACAGAGTGCGAAGATCTTGAGCGTCCTCAGAAACTCCTCGTTAGGACCGTTCACGCGTGTGCGCTGCAGGAGACAAGGCAGATAGGGGTCTGTCATCACTTCTTTGGTGATTGTGTAACGGCCCGCGGGGTCGGAATTCGTGCACTGGAAACCGAGCGCATAGCCGGAGATCCGCGCCACCTTCGACTCCAGATCGCGCTTTTCCTCATGGAAAAAGCTCTTCCCGTCGGTGATTAGGTACTGCAGGTCGCGAATTTGCGGCCGGTCTACCGTCGGGTAATATACTTCGGTTACAATCCCGCCGAACAGCGTGAACCATATTTTGCTCGATGCCGAGTAAGCGGTACCCACGCCGTTCTTGTTGCCATGCGTCCATCGCGGTTCCATCCCCGGCGCCCCAAATGCTTCTTTCCCGCTGTCTTTTTGCATCTGTGAAGTCTCCTCGGTCGGTCGATGTTTCCCTCGCCGTGTCTGTGTGTCACCTGGCGAACGAATCGCAAGGAAGTCCGCGCACGCCGCAATCGACGGCAAAGAGGCTTCCTGAAAGCGGTGCTTCCGCCAACTGCTCCGGACTCATCGTCTCCCGGGCCGTCGTGACGTAAAGCGTTCTTAAATCCGGGCCTCCAAACGTACAGTCCGTGGCGCGTGGAACCGGCAACTGGATCATTCGTTCCAACTTGCCCTCCGGGTTGTATCGGCGGATCTGTCCAAGCCCGACGATGTTGATCCACACGAAGCCGTCGGCATCCACCGTCATCCCATCGGGAAAACCGCCGCTGTTGCTGTCGAGCGTCGCGAATGGACGCCGATTCGAAATGGCTCCCGTTTCGCAGTCAAAATCGTAGGCGAACACTGTGTAGCGGAAGCTCTCGGTGTAATACATCCGGCGGCCGTCCGGGCTCCAGCCGCTGCCGTTCGAACAGAGGACGTCCGGCTGCATCAGCCTGACATTCCCCCCGGATTCCAGGCGGAACAGGTTACCTGTGGGCGCAGACCAATCGATTGCATTCATTGTCCCGGCCCAGAAGCGGCCTGCCGGATCGCACTTGCCGTCATTAAAGCGGTTATCGGGCAGATCGCCTTCTACTTTCGCGAGCCGCTCCAGCTTTGCCGTTACGAAGTCATAGAAAGCGAAGTGCTTTCTGAGAGTCAATACCAATCCACCTGCGGACCGCGGCGCGATCGAAGTGACGATCTCGGGTAAATGAACAGTTTGATTGTCCCCCCGAGAAGGATCAAAGCGATGAATCTGTTTCTTTTGAATGTCGATCCAGTAAAGGCGCTGTTCGTGCGAGTGCCAGACGGGAGACTCGCCCACGGTGGCTTGCCAGGGAAGTACGCAGCGCACGTGCTCACCTTTTATGGCCGGGACACTCATGCGGCTCCTTCGTCAGCCGAAATGTAATTCCAATAACCTGCCCAACCGAAATGCCCCTGAGAGTGGGGGCCGCTGACCCTGATGCTCAAAACTCCTCCTGCGGTCACTAGCAGAACGCCCGCCAAAGATAGCAAGCCAGGTGTATTGTGCCAGACGGCCCAACCGATCAATCCGGAAAAGATCACTACGGTGTAATTGAACGGCGCGATCCGGCTCGGCGAAGCGCGCTCGTACGCCAGGATGATCAGCATCTGGCTGGCGGCCATGGTCAAACCGACGCCGGCGAGGAAGAGCCATTCCTGTTCCGTGGGAGCATGCCATCCCAGGATCGCAAAGGGGGCCGCTGCCATCGAGGAGAAGAGAAAATAGTAGAACAGAATGCGGCGCGCCGGTTCGCTTTTCGAAAGTTGATTGACCGACACCAGAGCGAAAGCCGAGAAGAGAGCCGCGCTAAGGACGATCGGCGCCGCGGGATTCTTGAGGAGAGCTAAACTCGGACGTAGAATGACAACCACTCCGGCGAAGCCTATCAGCAGGCTCACCCACACCATGCCCTCGATGCGTTGTCGCAACCAGACCCAGATGACTAGGGGAATGAACAGAGGGGCGGAGTTCGAGAGGAGGACAGCGTTAACCAGCGGCATTTTCTTTACGGCCACGAACATAAGAACCTGGGAAAGCAATCCTGCGATGGCGCGCAGAATGTGGAGCGGGACGCGCGACGTCCGCAGTGTTGCCAGGCCCTCGCGCAAAAACCAGGGCGCAAACAAAACCAGACTGATGAAATTCTGGAAAAACACCAGTGTGCCGGTGTTGACACCGGCCGCGCCCTTGCCAAAAGCACTCATGGCCGCGACGCAGGCGAAGGCAATCGTAATCAGCATGACGCCCATGCCGACCGATTTCTGCGGATCTTGCTGATCGTTCAATGGAGCCTTTCGAGCAAATGATCTCCCACGCGTAGTGCGTTGGCGATAATGGTCAACGATGGATTGACCGCCGCACTGGACGCGAAGAACGACGCGTCCACGACGTATAGATTGTCGACGTCGTGGGTCTGGCAATTGGCATTGAGAACCGATTGCTTCGGGTCGGTGCCGAAGCGGCAGGTCCCGTTCTGGTGGCCCACTCCTTCCAGTGGAATCCGTTTCTTGAAGTACGCATTCAGGTGGAACCAATGCTCAGCATGGCCGGCCCGCTTCAACGTATCGATCCACTTGTCGCGCAGACGCTCAAACGACTCTACATTGTTGGGCGTGTAGTCCAATTGAACCCTGCCGCCGACGATCCTCACGCGGTTGTCGGGGGCGGGTAAATCTTCTGTCATCAGCCACCAGGGCACCGCATGCGTGGTCATCAGGTCGAGTATGAAAGCTGGCGTCAAGGGCGGGGCGTCTGCCTTCATCATTTCGTGATGAAAGGAACCGATTGGTTGAATATTCCCCATCGGGTAGGGGTAATCCTTGTCGCCGAAGTAGAAATCATTCACCGAGAATGTCTTCATGTACGCAGAGCGATTCGGCTCTTTTCCCAGCGCCAGAATCGCGTCGGCCTGGTGGAACATGAAGTGGCGGCCCACCATGTCGGAGCTGTTCGCCAGGCCGTTGGGGTGTCGATCGTTCGCGCTGAGAAGCAGCAATGCCGCCGAATTGATGGCGCCGCAACAAACCGCGACTATGTCGCCGTAAAACCGGGCCTTTTTCCGCGAACCGTCCACTTCCGCTTCCACGGCATCTACACACGTTCCGGTTGAGTTCGTCAGCAGGCGAGTCACCTTTGCTTGCGTGATGAGTGTTACGTTTGGCAGGTGCATGATCTGGCGAATGCAATTCACTTCCGCATCCGACTTGGCATGCACCAGACAAGGGTAACCGTCGCACGTGTCGCACCGGATGCACCTGCTTTTCACCCGGTCGGCTTCGTTCAACTGGAGACCGAGTGGACACGAGAACGGGTGAAGCCCCAGGTTCTCCAGATCGTTCTGAATCTCCTGCATTCTTGGTTCGTTGGTAAGCGCCGGATAAGGGTATTCCCTGCTACGACGCGGTTCGGTGGGATCGATACCTTGCTTTCCGTGCACGCAAAAGAGTTCCTCTGCCTTGGTATAGTACGGTTCGAAAACGTCGTACTTCACGGGCCATTCGGGCGAGATGCCGGATTTGTGGCGCAGCATGCCAAAGTCCTCTTCCCGCAAACGGAACAACGCGGCGCCGTAAACTTTGGTGTTGCCGCCAACCCAATAGCCGGTGCCGGGGTGGAGTTCGTGGCCCTCTTTGTCTGTCCAAACATCTTTCGTGTGATAGCGGTTATCGAGGAAAACGGCAGTGGTGTTCCAGTTGGGTTTTTCCCGCGGCAAGAACGAACCACGCTCGAGAATCAGCACCCGCTTGCCTGCGCGCGCCAGGTGGAAAGCGAGAGTTCCACCGCCGGCGCCGGTCCCTATGATGATCGCTTCATACCGTTCACTCGATGTCATTTTCCCCTCGAGCGTGATTAGTAACTGCCTGCTTGCCGCAACATCCCGCCATCGATGAAATATGTGGATCCCGTGATATAGGCCGCCTCGTCGGACGCCAGATACACGGCCAGGCCGGCAATTTCCTCGGGCTTTCCCCAGCGGTTCAAAGGAATCTCGCCCATCAGCTCCTTCTCCATTTCGGGCTTGGCTTCCACATCCGCATCGATTGGGGTGAACACCGCCCCGGGCCCGATATTATTCACCGTGATATCGGCGTGAGCCAACTCCACGGCGATTGTTCGGGCCAGCATTCGCAGTCCTCCTTTGCTGGCGCAATATGCCGCGTTCATGGGCATCGGCAGATCCTCATGCACGGAAGAAATGTTGATCAACCGCCCGCCTTTCCCCTGCCGGATCATCTGTCGGGCAGCTGCCTGCGAGACCAGAAAGGGTCCGATCAAATTGACGTCGAGGATCTTTTGCAATTCGCCCAGGGGATAGTCCACGAATGCAAGTTTCTTCTCGACGCCGGCATTATTTACCACAATGTCGAGGTTGCCGAAAGCCTTCACAGTGCTTTCAATCAGGTTTTCGACCTGGTCGGGTTTCGAAACGTCGGAAGCCACTGCAATGCACCGGCCTCCAAAGCTCGCGATTGCTTTTTCAGTTTCGCCAGGAATATCCGGCCTGCCGACGTAGTCGATGACAACGGCTGCCCCTTCGTGGGCGAACCGAATCGCGATGGCTTTGCCGATGCCAGTCGCAGCTCCTGTAACGATCGCAACCTTTCCTTGTAATCGCATAGCGACTTCCCCTTTGCAGATGAATTTTGCCCGAATGAATCAGGTGCGATGTCCTGCAAATCACGTCGAGGCTCATGTACGGCAGAGTCCTTCAGGCAATCGACGCTGGAGAATCTAGTGGGCACATTTATGACCATTTAACATCTCTCCCGACGATTACACCCTGGCTTCCAGCGGGTCTGCGACTCCTCCCGTCGGCACGAAATCCGGCACGTCAAGACGCGCCACGCCTATCCGGCTGTCGGCCATTCCGTAATAGACATCGAAAGCGGTCCGGCGATCCGACATCGTCGCGCCGGTCGATGCCGGTGGGGAATACGACGTTGGCGACGGTGCCATCGCATTCCTGCGGCAGCGATGGATTCAGCACAGGCTCCGCTGAACGATAACGGATCACGCGCGGGTGCTCCTTCGAAAGCACCATCACGCCGGCAACAGAGATACGTCGCCTTTTCGGATCGGATAAGTGGCGCCGCCGTGCTCGATCTGCCCCTTCCCTGCCAGACACACCAGCACGCTCGGCACGTCCGGCTTGCCAACCGTAAACGGCGTGTCGGCGCGCAGGCGAGACAGCCAGAAATGCGCGCAGTGAAACAGCCACTCGCGTTCCACGGGCTTGCTGGCTTCCACTACGGGCGTCACCAGGCCGCCCGCACACTCCCCAAAGTTGACGGAGGCAAGCGCCTGGTCCACCTGGAGCGCACGCGGCTTGCCCGTTGTGGCGTCGGCGTGGTTCCAGTCATACAAACGGAACGTCACGTCGCTGTTCTCCTGAACCTCGAACACCATGACGCCGCCGCCCAGAGAGTGAACCGTCCCAGCCGGCAGGAAGACGGCGTCGCCGCGCTGCGGCGTAATGTATGCGAGTTGGTCCGCCACGATGCTATTCGCGATCGCCTGCCGGAGACCCACTTCCGTGACGCCGGGCCGCAGACCCGCGTAGATGCGGCTCTTTGACCCCGATTCCAGCACTACCCAGGCTTCGGTCTTGCCGGTCTCGCCGGCTGGCAGAAGGTCTGTGCGGTTATCCGCCGGATGAACCTGCACGGAGAGCATTTCACTCGCGTCGAGGAACTTCAGTAACAGGGGGAAGCGGCGGAATCTCCCCGCCAGCTTTCCCATCAGTTGTTCCGGGTACTGTCGCAGAAGTTGCGCGATAGTTTGCCCCTGAAGAGTTCCATCGGCGACACGGCTGGGATGGTGTTCGCGATCGCTCAGCACCCACGCTTCGCCGATAGGACCGTCCGGCAGCGGCGTGGTGAGCAGGCCGGCCAAATGGCGGCCGCCCCAGAGCCGATACTGGTAGATCGGCTCGAATCGCAGGGGATAAAGAAGTGCCTCGCTCATTCCGCTACTTTCCCCCGACCTCCGTCACCGGCTGCTGGCGATGGAGCCGTGGGAAGAACGACAGGTCGTCGCTGAGAACATAGATCGTAACGGCAGCCATCATGAAAAAGAGTGCGACCCAGACGCGCCAATCGTGGTGCGCCCGCTTCCAATACGGGTCAGGGGCATGATGAATACTTTCGCGAGCCGGCGTGCCGTGCTGGTGAGAACTGCGTTTAAATTCACTCATTGGTTTTTCTCGATGCAGCTAAGGGGCGATCAGCCGAGGTTCACACCGTCTTCGCATGTTCCGCCTCCTCTTTTTGTGTCTCGTGCTCCGCCTCGAGCCAGTCCTGATCCGCCTGGCCACCGTGGCGGCCACGCTCTTCGTAGATTTCGTAGGCCCTCCTGGCGATTTGCGGCTTCGGGTCCAGAGGACTTTGACTTCTCGGTTTTTTGCTCAATAACGCGGGTTTGGTAGGGTCGAAGATTCGATAAGCAAGTAGCTTCACGCGATCGTTCAGGAGGGCCCATGCTATGGCGTAACCCCAAACAAATGCCGCCCAGCCCCAACCGAGGGGAGTCATAAACAGCCCATAAACGGCGATCAGGGTCGCCACCGCTTGCGTGCCCAGTACGGCCACCCACAGAGTCTTGCCGGGACGAATGGACCAGAATGGGCCGCGCGTGCGCGTCAGGAAGATCGTCAAATGTCCCGCGACGGACAATTTCAGGTACATCAACGTTTGAATGTGCGCACGATCGAGGTGAAAGACGCGCTCGCCGAGATAAAACAACCCGAAGGCGGAGACGACGCCAATAACACCCAGAACCGTGGAGACCCCCAGCACCAGGCGCATATTCCACGCTTCCGGCTTGTCTTTGTAATGAACGTTGTCATATGCGATCGAAAGGATGGCTCCGTCGTTGAGCAAAGCCAGCATGACGATCATCACGGCTGTCAGAGGGTAGAAATTGAACACCAGGATCGCCAGCGTCATAAAGAACAGCACACGCAAGGTTTCGGCGATGCGGTATATCGCATAGCTGTTCATGCGTTGGAAGATGCGGCGGCTCTCCTTGATGGCATCGACGATCACGGAAAGGCCGGACGACAGCAGCACGATGTCAGCCGCGGCACGCGCCGTATCGGTAGCGCCGGAAACGGCGATGCCGCAATCGGCTTTCTTCAGCGCTGGGGAGTCGTTCACGCCATCTCCGGTCATCCCTACAATGTGGCCGCGCTGCTGCAGAACATCCACAATGTGGAATTTGTGTTCCGGGAAGACCTGCGCAAAGCCGTCGGCTTGTTCGATGGATTCCGCGGCTTGGGCTGTCTCGTGATGCTTGATATCGCCGAATGCGCTGGCATCCAGGATGTTTGTTCCCATCCCTAGTTGCCTGGCGGTTTCCTTGGCGATCGCCATTTGGTCGCCGGTAACCATCTTGACGCTGACACCCATCTGACGGGCGCTCGCGATGGTGGCTCTGGCATCGGGGCGAGGCTCGTCGAACAAAGGCAGCACTCCCACCATCCGCCATTGATTCTCCCTGTCGGCGCGGGCCACGCCTAACGATCGGTATCCTTTCGCTGCGAACTCGTTGACGGCCTTATCGACGGGTCCCTGAACTTCGCCCGCATTGGCGGACATCTGGAGGATCACCTGCGGGGCGCCTTTGGCAACGTAGAATTGCTTGCCATCCGCACCTTTCACCGTGGCTTCGCTGCGCTTATGTACCGGGTCGAAGGGTTGAAAATGGAGTACCTGGCAGGCTTTCAGACTGTTTTCATCCTTGACTCCGCCGATCACCGCAAGGTCGATTGTGTCCTTATCTTCGGCGCGGGACGCCAGGGCGGCACAGAGTACGACCTCGCCGGCAGTGCTTCCTTGCAGCGTGAAGGGATCGCCGAGGGTAAGCTTGTTCAGGGTCAGTGTGCCGGTCTTATCCGAGCAAAGGATGTCCACGCCCGCCAGTTCTTCGATCGCCGAGAGCCTGGTGATGATCGCTTGCTTCTTCGCCAGGAGGCGCGCGCCCACTGCCATGGTCACTGACAAGACGGTGGGCATCGCCACGGGAATCGCCGCCACCAGAAGCACGAGTGCGAACTGCACGGTGCCCATCACCGGGTCGTGACGGAATAGCGCGACGGTGACTATCAAGGTCACCAGTGCCACCGCGAGAATAATGAGGTAATCGCCGATCTTCAGTACGGCCTTCTGGAAATGGCTAACGGATTCCGGTCCCTGCACCATTTGCGCGGTCTTGCCGAAGTAGGTGTCCGTGCCGGTTGCGTAAACGATGGCTTCGCTTTCGCCCTGGCGGACGATGGAGCCGGAAAATACCGCTTCACCTTGTTTCTTGGTGGCGGGGAGGGATTCGCCGGTCAGCGCGGACTGGTCCACCTCCACGGGGTCGCCGGGCAGCAGGCGCGCATCAGCTGGGACAATGTCGCCCAATCTCAGACGGATCACGTCGCCCGGCACCACTTCCTTCGCCGACGGGTCCGTCCATTTCCCATCGCGTTTGATTTTGGCTTTGATGGCCAACTGCTTCCGGAGCGCCGCGATGGCGTCGCCCGCCTGGTGTTCTTCCCAGAATCCGACCACGGCGTTGGACAGAAGCAACAGGAGGATGATGAAGAAATCCGGCCAGTGCCGGACCACGCCGGAGAGGATCACCGCCACTTCGATCATCCACGGAATCGGGCCCCAAAAGTACGTCAGGAATTTCAGGTAAGGATTTTCCTTCTTCTCGGCAATCGCATTGGGCCCATACTGAGCCAGTCGCTTCTTCGCCTCTTCCTGAGTCAGTCCGTCTGGCGACGAGCCTAGCTGCTTCTGCAGTTCCTCCATAGGAATCGATTTGAGGTTCTTCTGCGCATCGGACTTCGAACCTGGCGCGGGCGGCGAGCCGCTCTTATCGCTAGTTGGTCCCATCGTGAACATCCCTTTCGCTGCGGTCCTCTATCGGCAGCAGCCTTTGTCGTCGGCTACCAGCGCCTTCGCAGTGTTATCTACTGTCAGGCGTTTATTTGGGAGTGCCCCATTTCCAATTGAGGATTTCCGGCAAGTCTCGGCCGTGCTTGTCGATGTATACTTTATGCTCAATGAGCTTGTCCTGCATCGTCTGCTTCAGATAGTCGCCTCGGGATCCCAGATGCGGGAGCCGATCGATTACGTCCTGCACCAGGTGGAAGCGGTCCAGATCGTTCTGCACTCTCATATCGAAGGCCGTGGTGATGGTGCCTTCTTCCTTGTAGCCACGCACGTGCAAGTTGCGATTAGTCCTGCGGTAGGTCAGGCGATGGACCAACCAGGGATACCCGTGGAAACCGAAGACGATGTGCTTGTCTTTGGTGAAGAGCGAATCGTAGTCCGTGTCGCTCAGTCCATGCGGGTGCTCGGTCGACGACTGCAACTTCATGAGATCGACCACATTCACCACGCGGATCTTCAGGTTGGGGAGCTTGCCCGCTTGTGACTTTCACCTTAGCGGTTGCCGCTTTCACGGTTTGAGGGGTAGCTGTCGAGTTCCGCAATCAGGCGGTGAGCCGACTCAGGGACTGCCATTCTTCCGCCGAGAATTTCCTCGTGGGTGACGTCGTGACCGTACATGGCCCGGTCTCCGCTGTGGTCGGCCTGCACCACCGCGCCATCCAGACTGATCCCGGCAAAGAGGCCTTTGCTGCGTGAATAGCTGAGGATCTCCGCATCGAGTCTTACATCGGTGTTGGCGGATGCCTGTCGCCCCACCGGTCCGGCCGCCACCGTCACGTCGGCGCCGACCTTGAACTTGTCGCCCAGCAGGCTATGCAATGCGTGGTCGTTCATGAACAGCATCACCGCGTCGGTAAAAGAACCGCCAATCTGGAAGCCGAAGCTCCCGCCTCCGACCGCGATAAACATCGGTGCGCTCCAGTCGGTGGCAGTCCGGCAGGTGGCCACGCCTTTGCCGTAGTTGCCTCCGAATATGAAGGCTGCCTTCTCCTCACCTGGAATAATGACAATGCACTTCGCCTTTTCCATCAGGTCACGAGGAATGGCCTTGTCGGGTGTCGCCATGATCTCGTGGAAGACGCGGCCGGCTTTTTCGACACGTCCAATATCATCCTCTCGATCCGACGCCAAAGCGGGCAGGAGCATACCCAGGCTTGCTACCGATGCGATCAACACGTTTTTGTACATAAGATTCTTCCTTTTGAATGTTCTTGTTTTTCAAGATTGTTGGTTACGAGTCTCTATGTGGCGGCATCCGGCGCTTATCAATGCTCGTCAGGGAGCCAGACTCGCAGGATGCCAAACGGGACCTTGGGTAACCCACCCACCGGCCCCTTGGGCCAAACTTAGACGCTACTCAGGGAATGCGAGGCCCTTTGTCCGGCGCCGTGCAGCCAATATGGCGGCCGGCCGTAGTGCAGGTACAGGCGGTTTTCATACTCCCGAGTGATCGCCCGCGACTCGATGTATTCCGGTCCCTCTTTGATCGCTTCACGCGAGAGGCCGGTCGAGACTTTGGAATCCGCCCAACTCACTCGGTCAATCCATGTGGTAGAAACAAGCACCTTCTTGCCCGGCAACCAATTGCGTGTTGCCACTGCGATATAACGGATCGCCCAGGCCTCATCGTCCACAACAAAGCCGTCCACATGCCCGAGTTCCCCGTCGGCCGCCTCAACGTGATAACCGCTTACACCCTGCGCGCTACGCAGGTGCGAGTCCGCCGACTCTTTCCCGGCCTTTTCCGCGATCGCTTCGGCGGAGGCGCTTGTTGTAGCCAATCCGGCCGGGTTGAAAGCCGGACCCCACAGATAGGGACCACCCCAGTAATTGGGATACCCGTAATAGCTAACGAATGCGGCTTCGTGCTGCCCGGAAACGGGCTTGTGGGTGTCGATCGCGGGGCTGCCCTCAACCTGTTCCGTCGTCAACGCTACATCCAACCGCTTTTGGTCCCAGTTCAGATGGACTGCGGAAATCGGCGAAATAAGCACTCGCCGTCCTGCGAGCCATTTGCCAGTGTCAACAACGAGATATCGGATGGCCCATGTCTCATCGTCGAAATAGAGATCTTCGAGGGTTCCGAAATCGCCGTCCGTGGCGCGGATCGCAAAATCCTTCAAATGCTTATTCGTCAACATGGTATGCACCTTTCCCAGCTCGGGCTACCGTGCCGCACTTCCCGCCACCTCGGCCACGTGCAGTGTCACATTGACAGGCCGTGTGTTTTCGAGAACGCTCTTCGCCGTCGCGACTTCCCGTGCCGTGCCATGGACCATCAGCAGGAATCGGTCGGTCTTCAGGGCCGTCTCGTATTGCAGGATGCTGTCCTTCGGAATGCCGAGGCTATAAAGCCCCGCCCCGACCGCGCTCAAACCTCCCACTACCGCCGCGCCTTCCAACGCGCCAACGATCCACGCAACTATAGGGCCCGCCACGAGTATCGGACCGATACCGGGAATGGCGAAGAAGGCCGATCCGAACAGGAGTCCCCAAAAGCCTCCCCAAAAGGCGCCGGTCTTGCCCCAGTATTTCATGCGGTCGCCCGTGTTGTAGTACCCGACGACGTGTTCGTCAGCGTGGGTATCTTTGCCAACGATGGACAGCGTGTGAAGATCGATTCCCGCGCGCTGAAGCTCCTTGATGGCTTCTTCGGCCCCGGTGTGCGTTTCGTAAATAGCTACCACTGCGTTTGTTTCAGACATCGTTATCTCCTCCTGCGTTTAGATCTTAGCGGTGCTACCAGTGCACGCGCAGCGCCAACACCGGGTATGAAGATGGACCTTGCCGACGCTAGGCCAGGCGCGACGTATCCGGCGGGGAAGTGCAGGATCTGCTGCTGAGCGTGCAGAGTTCGCACGAGACGTGGCCGTTCTCGAAAAAGGGGTGAGGCGCGCGCTCATACAACGCGGAGTTACCAGGATTGACGAATAGTGAGCTCATAAATGTCTAATCGCTATAGCCACGGATCGCATTACGAGAATCACGACCGCCGGGTTACACAATGTTGCCGCCCATGCGGACTGCTGCGCAGCGGAGGCCTATGAGAAACAGGATTGCCAAACCGGACAGGAGCGCTCCCGGCAGCCACGCACTTGCTGCGGGCTCGCGCCGAAAGACTCGAAAAGTAAGAACGAAGTCGGCGGCTCGTTTGGCCCTGCACCTGCACATGCAGCGCGAAATGCTGACCGAAGTGACAGCGTGCCCGGCGCAACCTCAGCGACGCTCAGAAACGATTCTGGTTGTCGATGATAACGCCTCGGTTCTCAAGGCTGTGGTGGAAATTCTGAAGAACGCGCATTTTCAAGGCGCCTTCGGCGGCCGATGGTGCCGGCGCGGTCGAACTGGCGAACAAAACGGAAGGACGAGTCGACCGGCTTCTAACCGACGTAGACATGCCCTTGGTGTCCGGCCCGGACCTGGGATTAAAGCTGAAGAAAACCAGACCGGACCTGCACGTGATGTTGATGTCGGGGGCGAGAACGGCAATCTGCTGGTTCTCAACTACGGTTGGGCCTTTCTTCAGAAGCCCTTCGTATCGGCGAAACTCGTTCAAATGATTACCGAGGTTCTGGATTCACCAGACCGGTCGCAACTGGGCGGGCAGAAATTCGATAGCCGCAAGGACACTCGCTGACGTGGCTCGAAGCTGGACTGAACAGCCGGAAGGGCCCGGCCGGCCAATTGGCACGTGCAGCGTCCGGGTTGCTTTAATCGTTATTCAGATATTCGGAGGGCACATCATCCTCCGGGACTTGTTTCGTATGCACTTCAGCCACGTCCGGGTCGGAGGCGTCCTCAACTCCGCTGATAGCGTCGGCCTCAATAAATTGCCCCTCCTCAACCAACTCCGCCACGCTCTCTGAACCTGCCGCCGCGACGTCTGATAATCCTTGCGGGTCCCCGGACTGGCCGGCAGAATCCGCCGGTCTCTCTTCTTCTCCGGTCGAAACCACTGCGTAGGTGCGAATTTGTCTGTACGCTTGCTGTTTCACGCTCCTGTCTCCGTACGCGGCATGCCACGGTCTCCATAAGCCTTGCCCGTCGCCGCGAGTGCGCACTGGTGGCAAACGTGCATTGGTTCTCCGGGAAGCCCGGAAAGCGGGCGATCGAAGGAGTAATAGCTTGACCTCATTAAAGACAGTAGCGGACGCAGTGTCGGAGCTTGGTAAAGACGCCAAAAGTTCAGTGGAGGAATTCTCCAGGAAGCTGGATGATGCGAAAGATCAAACCGCCGGCGCCTTCCATACGGCTGCCTCGTCCGTTCGAGGGACCGGGCGTCAGACCTCCGCGGCCATCGACAATCTCGCGACTGACGCTGCGGACCGCGTGGATGCGACCGCGCCCTATATCGACGACCATAAACTAAGCGACGTGTTCAACGGCTTGCGGAAATTTGGCCGTCGGCACATGGCCGAGTCTCTGGTATTGGCTGCCGCAATCGGCTTTGTTGCGGGCGTGTCTCTATACCGCGCCGCCCACACGTGCGAAAGCGCCTCCGCGGCGGCTAAGTAAGCTTCCCAGACCCTTGGGATCCCATCGTCTTCGTGTACACTTTGGTGAATTCGGCGCCCCAAAAGAACAGTTCCGCCGAATAGTAGACCCAGAGCAGCACGACAATCGGCGAGCCGGCGGCGCTATACGTCGCCCCAAAACTGGCATGCGCGAAATATAGCCTCACCAACTCTCTGCCGACCATGAAAAGCACAGAGGTGAGCGCGGCTCCAAGGGCCACGTCGCTCCATTTCAGCTCAACGTCGGGAACGACCCTGTACAGGACCGCAAACAGCGCCGCAATGAGCAGACACGAAACGATCCACGTGGCGGCCCGTGACACGGTAATGCTCATGGCTGCCATCCAGGCGTTCAACACCAGGGAAACCAGCAGCAGGAAGCCTGTTCCAAGCACCGTCATAAAGGAATAGAAACGCTCCCTGACGAGCCGCATCATGGTTGCCGTATCGCTTCGATGAGTGAGAAGCGATATATGCCAGACGGTGTTCATCGAGTCGCGTAACTCCACGAAAACCGAAGATGCGCCAAATGCCAGGATCGCCAGGCCAACCACTGTCGCCACCGCGCCGATGCGAGGCTGATTGCCGCCTTTGATGATTTCCTGAATAGTCTTCGCTACGGCGGGACCAGCCACTCCGGCAATCTCCGATGCGAGGCGGCCCTCGGCAGCGTCACGCCCATAAACCACGGCGGCCAGGGCAACGGCAATTACGATGACGGGAGCCAGCGATAGCAGAGTGTAGAATGCGACGGCTGCGCTCAGTCGCGGTGCATTATCGTTCACCCAATCGCTGGACGTTTGCCGGCACATGCGTGGCAGTGCGCGAAGCAAAGACCCGGGCCACCGCTCAGCTTCCAACCGACTTTCCCTCTCCGCGTATTCCGGCAATCCGGTTCTGCAGGGTTCTCAGGCTGATACCCAGCATTTCAGCGGCCCGTTTGCGATTCCCGTCCACATGATCAAGGGTCAGCAGGATGTAGGCCTCCTCGAGGGTTGCAAGTTGTTGCCCGGGCAGCGGCATCACTGGGGTGTCGATTCCGCTCGCCTGCCTGGCATACGGGCCCGGGGTAGCGCCGAGCGCTGGGGAAGGCATATCCTTTAAACCGACCATACCGTTGCCCGCCATGATGGCGGCCCGTTCCAGCACATTGCGCAGTTCCCGGACATTGCCGGGCCAATCGTAACGCTGCAAAACATCCAGCACGCGGTCATCGAGTCCCGTAACGCGCGTGCCATGTTTCTTGTTGATATTCAGCAACATCACGTCGGCGATCAAGGGTATGTCTTCTTTATGTTCACGAAGCGGTGGAACGACGATCTGGAATACGCTCAGGCGATAATAAAGTTCTTCGCGCAGATGCGCTTCGAGATCCTGGCTGGTCGCGGCTAGTACCCGGGCGTCTACCGCTATTTCGTGTTTGCCGCCCAGCCGCCGCACTTTCAAATCTTCGAGAACGCGCAATAGCTTTGGCTGGGTAGACTGCGGCATTTCGCCGATTTCATCGAGAAACAACGTGCCCCCATGGGCCTGCTCGAAGCAACCGGCGGAGCGTTCCATGGCGCCTGTAAATGCGCCTTTCTCATGGCCGAACAGTTCACTCTCAATGAGAGTCTCGGGTAAAGCGGCGGCGTTGATCGCTACAAACGGCCCGTCGCCACGGCGGCTGTATTTATGGATCTCGCGCGCCACCAGCTCTTTGCCCGTGCCACTCTCGCCGCGGATCAGTACGGGCGCTGAAGTGGGAGCCACCTGCCTGATGACTGCGAAGATTCGCTGCATCGCGGGAGAACTGCCAACCATGTCCCCCAGCGCGCCGCGGAGGACGAGGTCCCGCTTCAGCTCTTCGGTCTTCTGCAGACTTTTCTTGTAGGCAACCGCTCGCTCCAGAAGGGTCTTGAACGCGCCGGGGTCCACCGGCTTTTCCAGGTACCAGAATGCTTTGAGGTCGCGAACCGCCGAAAGCGCCTTGTCCATACTGCCGAAGCCGGTCAGCGCGATCGCCGGAGTGAGATCGCCACGTTCGTTCAGTTGCCGGAGCAGTTCAAAGCCGTCCATGCGGGGCATAATCAAGTCTGCTACGATGACATCGGCGTCAAAAGTAGCGAGCCGTTCCAGCGCTTCTGAACCGTCTCCCGCGATTTGCGTCTCAAAGTGGGAGTCGGCCAGGATCGCGGCCAGAGCGGCGCACTCGCGCTCGTCATCGTCGACGATGAGGATCCGGCCCGAAACTGCGGAAAGCCTGGGCACTGGCATTTATTTTAACAGGTCTGTTTGGGAATCTTTGTGTTTCGACTTGACATTCTCTTCGTGCTCAACGAACTCGAGTGCTTCAACGCGCGATCCGGCAAGACGGTGTCGACCGCGTCCTGCTCATCCTCGAAGAACTCGAAGGCAAGCGCCGGCCGGGTCAGCAGGAAAAGCTTCAGATGTGTCCGGTTGAAGTTCAGCAGGGCTAGTCTTCCAGTGGCAAGCCGTAGTTTGAAAAGCCCGAATACCAGCGTGCCCAGGCCGGTGCTGTCAATCTCGGCGACTTCTTTGGGGGTTCAAAATGATTATGATCTTGCCGGATTCCCGCGGTGCAGCCACTTTGTTACGCAATGGCAACCCGGCCTAACTGCGTTTCCGGTACGCGGCGCCAGCGTGAGGACCCTTTCGCGGAGTGCCACGTTCCAGCACAACGCTACACACGCCGTGGCTTCCGAAAGCGAGACATGAAATTTCAGTTCGCTCAACACAACGAGCGCCTCGACTGGCTGGGCGAAGCCCCACAACCGAGTCCGCGCACCGCAGAACCGCTCCAAAACATGGGGACACAACGTAAATCCGGCTCGGCTCAATGCGTAAACCGATAGCTGGTTACACGCCCCCACAGTCCGACTGCCTTCAAGACCCAGACTGCGACAGCAACCACCACAACTATATTCAGGATGGATTTGATGCTGCCGGCCATTGGAATGAAGTTATTGATTAACCACAATGCGACGCCGACAACGATCAGCGCGATAACGATATTGATCAAAGGCATATCTACTCCTTAAACAATCCGGCGTCCCTGAATCACGCGGAATAAAAAGACCACCAACGCAATCAACAACAGGATGTGAATCAGCCCGCCCGCTGTATAGGAGGTTGCCATGCCGAGCGCCCACAGGATCAGCAGAATAACGCAAATCGTCCAGAGCATGTTCTTTGTTCCTTCGGCGAGGGTGAATGCAAGTGCGGGTCCACAGCGTTAAGGCGTGCCTGATAGGATGCGGTGGCCGAGGCGACCGCTGCAGGTGCAGGATCTGCACCTGACGAAGCGGTTGTTGCCGGTCAGGGGCGGCCTCCATCGCGCAGAAGCAGGAATTCGTTTGGCCCTACCCGTGCGCATCATGATTTCACGAAGAAGCCACGCGAAGACAAGCCTCGACAGGACCAGGGTCCGATGCCTTTTTCCCTCGAGATCCTGCAGGAGCACCGCAGGCACAAAAGATCGAGCAGGAAACACCTTCGGAATACGCGGCTGCTGGTCATCCCCGGAGTTCGGAGAAAAGACTATCTGGTCTTCGATCGCGGAAGGCTGGTCTATCTGAACACCATCGAGAAGATCGGATGCATCTATTGTTCCTATGCCAATGGATTGCCGGCCATGATTACCGAAATCGCCGCGCGCACCGAGCAGCATTTCTGGCCCATCAAGCATGCTCGTCGATTGCCGCAGACGCATTCCCGCTATGGAGAATTCTGCCCTACGGAGATGCCCGGGGCTGTCGGGAGCAATCGAACGCCATAGCGCAGACGTATGCCGACATCGACACAAGAGTCAAATAAACATGGATCATCGCGTGGCAAACGGAGAGGCGATGGCAGCCTTTGACGATGACGGCGCGGGCACGGAAGACGTCGTCGCCGAGGTGCGTCGCGAAGAGGCTCTCCTCAAAACCGGGGCCCTACAGAACGCCATTTTCAACAGCGCCAACTTTTCAAGCATTGCCACCGATGAGAAGGGCGTGATTCAAATCTTCAATGTCGGCGCCGAGCGCATGCTGGGCTTCGCGGCTGCCGATGTTGTTAACAAGATCACGCCGGCCGACATTTCCGATCCGCGGGAAGTGATCGCTCGCGCGGCATACCTGAGCGCCGAACTCGCAACTGCCATTTCACCGGGATTTCAGGCTCTGGTCTACAAGGCCTCCCGCGGAATGGAAGACATCTACGAATTGACATACATCCGCAAGGATGGCAGTCGCTTTCCGGCCATTGTTTCTGTCACGGCGCTGCGAGACGATCAGGGCGCCATCATCGGCTACCTCCTGATCGGCACCGATAACTCCGCCCGCAAACAAGTCGAAGCGGAACAGATGAAACTCGATCAGCGTCTGCGGGACCAACAGTTCTACACGCGCTCGCTGATCGAATCCAACATCGATGCGCTCATGACCACCGACCCGGCCGGCATCATTACCGACGTCAATAAGCAAATGGAAGCGCTCACCGGCTGCACACGCGATGAGCTGATCGGTGCGCCGTTCAAGAACTACTTCACCGACCCCGAACGGGCCGAAGCCGGCATCAAGCTGGTGCTCCGCGAGAAAAAGATCACCGATTACGAACTCACCGCCCGTTCCCGCGACGGTAAGGCCACCATGGTGTCCTACAACGCTACCACCTTCTATGACCGCGACCGGAAGCTACAAGGCGTGTTCGCAGCCGCGCGCGACGTAACCGAGTCCAAGCGTCTCGATCAGGCGCTGAAGGAACAGAACATCGAGTTGAAGCGGGCCCGGAGTGCGGCGGAAAAGGCCAACCTGGCGAAATCGGACTTCCTTTCCAGCATGAGCCACGAGCTTCGCTCGCCGCTCAACGCCATCCTTGGTTTCGCCCAGCTCATGAATTCCGACTCTCCACCGCTCACGCCCTCCCAGACGGCCAGCATCGACCAGATTCTCCATGCTGGATGGTATCTCCTGGAATTGATCAACGAAATTCTCGACCTTGCGCAGATCGAGTCAGGGAGATTCGCGCTGTCGTCGGAGCCGACTTCGCTCGGCGAATTGATGTCCGAATGCGAGGCGATGATCGAGCCGTTGGGGCAAAAACGCGCCATCACCATGACCTTTCCCAGATTCGATCTCCCGTGCTTCGTGGAGGCCGACCGGACCCGGTTGAAACAGATTCTCATTAACCTGCTTTCCAATGCCATCAAGTACAACACGGTGAACGGAACCGTGGTGGTGGGAGCGATCCGCTCCCCCGACAGGCCGGAACGAGTTCGCATCAGCGTGAGGGATTCCGGCGCCGGGCTCGCTCCGGAGATGCTAGTACAGCTTTTCCAACCCTTTAACCGTCTGGGACAGGAGAGAAGCACCGAGGAAGGAACGGGTATCGGCCTGGTGATGTGCAAGCGGCTCGTGGAACTGATGGGGGGCCAGATCGGAGTGGACAGCACCGTGGGAGAGGGCAGTGTCTTCTGGTTCGAGCTGAACGCGGCGGAAGCACCGCAACTGGCATTCGACGCCGCCGAACCGGCGGCAAATCCGCAAGCTCAGGCGCAGCCGCAGGCTCTGTTGCGGACGCTGCTCTATGTGGAGGACAACCCGGCAAATCTGAAGCTGATGGAACAGCTCATCGCACGCCGTCCCGACATGCGGCTGCTCACTGCGACGGACGCAACTCGCGGCATTCAACTGGCGCGCGCAGAAAAACCGGAAGTGATCCTCATGGACATCAATCTGCCGGAAATCAGCGGCAGCGAAGCGCTGAGAATCCTTCGCGAAGATCCGGAAACGGCTCACATTCCCGTGGTCGCCCTCAGTGCCAACGCCATGCCGCGCGACATCCAGAAGGGCTTGCAAGCCGGATTCTTCCGTTATCTCACCAAACCGATCAAGGTGAACGAATTCATGCGGACGCTCGATGCCGTAATGGAGTTGGCCAGCCATGGTTAACCCGGCCGACATCCTGGGCGCGCGAATTCTGATAGTGGACGATCAGCAGGCCAATGTCAGCCTGCTGGAGGGCATGTTGCGAATTGCCGGATACACTTCCGTCAATTCGACGACCAACCCGAACGAGGTGTGCGAACTCCACCGGCAGAACCACTATTCCCTGATCCTGCTCGATCTCCAAATGCCCGGCCTGGATGGATTCCGGGTGATGGAGGGTCTGAAAGAGATCGAGCAGGATGGCTATCTTCCCGTCCTGGTGATCACTGCCCAGCCGGCGCACAAATTGCGCGCGCTGGAATCCGGGGCTAAGGATTTCGTCAGTAAACCGTTCGACCTGGCTGAATTGCGCGCCCGCGTTCACAACATCCTGGAGGTGCGGTTGCTCCATCTGGGGCTGGAGGAAACCGTCCGGGAACTGGAGCGAAGCCGCGAGGTGATTCGCATCAAGACCCAGGCGGAGCGGGAGAGGAGCGAGCAGGAACTCGCCCTGGCTCAAGAGACGCAGAAAAGCCTGCTGCCATCTTGTCTGCCGCAGTTTGAGAATTACCGCGTCCGCGCCTATAACAATCCCACGCGCTATGTGGGCGGCGATTTTTACGACTTCCTAAAGCTGAATTCGGGCGATTGGATGGGTGTTCTGGCCGATGTTTCAGGCAAGGGCATGGGCGCGGCACTGCTCAGTTCGATGGTGCTGGGTGTGCTGAGCATGGAGTTCCACTCCGGCACAAAACCGCAGGAGGTGCTGGCGCGCGTGAACCGGCTACTCTGCGAGAAATCCCTTCCCGGCCAGTTTGTCACACTGTTCCTTTTTCTGCTCGATCCGCAAGGCACGGGGCAATTCATCAGCGCGGGCCACAATCCCGCCTACTTGTTCCGTTCGGGTACGGGGAAGATTGAGAAGCTGTTCTCCGAGGCTTTTTTCCTGGGGATGTTCGAGGATGCCACCTATGAATCCCGCGCCTTTCATCTGGACCAGGGAGATATCCTGGTGGTGATTTCTGATGGCGTTACGGATGCGCAGAATCCCAAGCTCGAGATGTTCGGCGAGCAAAACCTACTGCCAATCATCCGGCGAGCGGCTCCCTCGGGAAGCGAAGCGATCCAGCAGCACCTTTTGAAGGCCATCGAGGACTTCACCGAGGGCATGCCGCAAACCGATGACATTACTTTCGTAGTAGTGGAAAGGAATCGCCGAGAGGCGGCGATCCCGGACCGGCAGCCCCAAGCCTAAAGCACCACGGTGATCGCCAGGCCAACCCCCGGATACCGGGTATCGTAAAGGTAGTATCCGTTATCGTACGTGATGTAGAGGTTGTCGCTATCATACCAGTTTGCCGCCCAAGTTCCAGGAAATGGGTCGACGAGCAGGAACGAATAGCCACCGTAAGCGAAACGCGGATACCCCTCGTACATCGAGGGAAGGCTGCTCATACGGAATGAGTGCTGCGCCCCGAAGGAGAGATTGAAGCGGGCCTGGGGAATGTAGGAGCCGCCATAACCTCCCCGTTGCGCCCACGTGCGATGGTCGCTGTCCCACGTTTGACTACCGCTCTGCTGCCAGGTGGTGTGCGCCTGCCAGGCGCCTTGCGGAGCCCATCCCTTCCTTTGTTGCCAGGCCGACGCTTGCTGCTGGGTACGCTGCGGGTGTTGTTGTTTAGCGGCCGATTGGAACCGTTGCACCTGCTGGACCACCTGCTTTTGCGGCGGTGGTGCCTGCCGCGCCTTTTGGGCGGGTTGAGCAGCCAGCTTCTGCCGTGGCTGTTTTCGTTCTGCCTGCTGAGGCTGGGCTTGCTTCATCTGCGCCGGTTGGGTCCGTTGCTGCTGGGCCTGTCGTGCGGACTGGGGTTGCTTTTGCTGAGCCTTTTGAGCCCGCGGCGGTTCGGTCTTCTGCTGCGCCTGCCGGGCCGGTTGCGCCCGCTCCGGTTCCTTGCTGTGCTGCTTTTCAGCCGGCTTGCTTTCCTTCTGTTCCTGCGCGTGCAAAGGGCCAATCGTGCCGAAAATCAGAAACAAGGCCGCCGCACGGGTGGATCGAATCAGTTGCATAGTTTTGTTCTCCGTTAGAGTCGCTATCAAATAAGCACGCGGACCACCGTCCGGCCGCCACCGCCGCGATCTCTACTTCTTGATCACCGGAATTGATTCAGGCATCAGTAAGACGGGCGTTTCAACGAGGGCCGGAGCCACTGCCGAGGCACGTTCCGTCGGCTTGTCCGTTGTCCCATACTCCGCCACGGTCTCCGCGGCGGAGGAGATATCCCGCGCACCGGTGTCTTTTAGAGTTTTCTTCGCGCGTTCACACCACTCCGGGCTGTCGCAGTGAACGGAGAGCAATAAGCCAGCGTTCCGATTCCGGCCGGCGAACCGTTTGGCAACATATTCGGTGAGACGGAGACCTGCCAGCAGTCCGACGATCCAACCGAGCGCACCACCAGCGCCCGCCCCAGCCACGGCCGCCAGGGCCGGTCCGGCTGTAACAAGCGGCCCTAAGGCGGTGATGGTCATCGGTTGAGTGGAAATGAACCAGGCCGACGCGGCGCCAACCACCGCACCGGCTACCGCTCCGATCGCGGCCCCGTGGAGCGCCTTGTTTTGCTTCACGTGCGCGAAGTCTTTCGAGCCTTGGTCGTCAGAAGACAGGACCGAGAGATCCGCCGCCCGATATCCCGCCTTTTTGAGGGTGTTGAGTGCCTCCGAAAGAGTTGCGCGATTCGAATAGATGCCAATTACCGACGTATTCTTTGCCATTTAGTGCTTCTCCTCTTTAAACTGTCAATGCCGTGCTAGTGCACGGGTGTGGCCAAGCGCGCCGGGCCGTCGCTTTTCGAAGATGCGGCGGCGAGGGAGCGTGTCACATGCAGAATCTGCGTTTGAAGGTGCAGCATTCGGGCGTATGACCGTAGAAACCATGAAGTTGGGACGCGAATCGGCGGTCCGCCCCAGGTTGGATGCAGGGTGAGCCCATGTGCCCCGGGGCCGCACCTGCCGTGGGACCAATGCTGGGCGAACGCCCCGTCAAGCGCCGCAATCACGGCCCGGCATGCGATGGACCTCGGAGTGCTTCCCTGTACCCACGGGCGACCGGCTGCGGAGGGCCGCAATTCAGGCGTCCGATAACAGGACTGGCCCGGTCGCACAGACTTTCCAATTAAAAGGAGCAGGAAAACAGATGAGTATTTTGAAAACAGTAGCAACGACTGCGTTCGGCTTCGCGCTGATGGGCGCAGTATTCTCGCCGGCCGTCAAAGCGGACGACTGGAACCGGAAAACCAAAATGACTTTCAGCGGCCCCGTCGAGATCCCGGGAGTTCATCTCAAAGGATGGGCGGTGTTACCGGCCGGCACCTACGTATTCAAGATCCTGGACTCGAGTTCGGACCGCCATGTCGTTCAGATATTCAGCGCGGATGAGAAGACGGTATACGCCACTATTCTGGCGATACCCAACTACCGCCTCAAAGCGACCGATAAGACGATCGTAACTTTCCGCGAGCGTCCGGCCGGCGAGCCGGAAGCGCTGCGCGCGTGGTTCTACCCGGGCAAAAACTGGGGCGAGGAATTTGTTTATCCCAAGGCGAGAGCCGTGGAGTTGGCCAAGACAACCAAAACGCCGATTCTCTTTATGGAAACGGAGATTCCGGTCGAGGTCGAGCAGCCGATCCTAACGGCCGATGCGCCCGTCGTCGTGAAGATGAAGCAGGCGCCCATCATGGCTGTTCAACCGACAGGAGAACAGGTAGAACTCGCCGCCGTGGTTACCCCGCCGCCAGCCCTGGAGCTTCAGGCGAACGCCGCTCCGATGGCAGAACTTCCACATACCTCGAGCCTCATGCCGCTGATGGCATTGTTTGGGCTGCTAGCTTTGGGCGGCGCGCTGGGCCTGAGAATGGCTCGGAAGAGCGTAGCGTAAGCAGGGCAAGTGGTGTCGCCGCCGCGGCAATTCAGCCCGGCGGCGGTTGACGATGTCAGAAAGGGGGAAGCGCTATGACGACGGGCCTGCCGCGAATGAAACGTAGTGTTGCAATCGCGACCGGTCTGATCCTCCTTGCTCTGATGGCTTACGCCCGATGCCAGACTCTACCCCCGGGGGAGAGTCCTTTCCGAATCTCGGTAGACGTCTCCCTGGTGGTGTTGCAAGCGACGGTAACGGACCGGCAAGGCAGTGTCGTCCCGAATCTAGGTGAGCAGAATTTTGAGGTCTACGAAAACGGCGTACCGCAACAAATCCAGTTTTTCAAGAACGAAGACGTTCCGGTTGCTGTAGGGCTGATCGTCGACCATAGCACCAGCATGTCCCCGAAAATCGCCGAAGTGACTGCCGCGGCCATGACCTTCGTGCGCTCCAGCAACCGGGAAGACGAAATGTTCGTCGTCAACTTCAACGAGACCGCGTCGCTCGGATTGCCGGCCACCATCCCATTCACCAATAGCACCACGGAACTGGAACGAGCGATCCTGAACATACCTACGACAGGGCAGACAGCTCTCTATGACGCTGTCGCTCTGGGGCTGGCGCAGCTTCAGGCAGCCAGCCGCGACAAGAAAGTGCTCATTGTGGTGAGCGATGGCGGTGACAATGCGAGCCGGCAAAACCTGGGCCAAGTCATGAAACTGGCCGGACAGTCGAGCGCCATCATCTATACAGTCGGACTGTTTGACCAGGACGATCCGGACCGGAATCCCGGCGTACTGAACCGCCTGGCGCGAGCGACAGGAGGCGAGGCATTTCGTCCCGGACAACTCGACGAAGTGCCGGTCATCTGCGAGCGCATTGCTCACGATATTCGCCATCAGTACACGATAGGATACGTTCCCGGCAACACGGCTCGTGACGGTTCTTACCGCGCAATCCGTGTAGTTGCGCGGACCAAAGTGCAGGGCAAACTCTCCGTGCGTACGCGGACCGGCTACGTCGCCGGCAGTAATCCAAAGCCGGGTGTGCAGGTCGGCAAGTGAGATTGATGTCTCGCAAGGAACTGCTGAGAAGTTTCCTCAAATGGGCGGAGTGGGCGCTTTTTGCCTGTGCCGTCCCGCTTATTGCCTATTGCGGATTCGCTCTCGTCGATAGCTGGCGTTTCCAGCGACGCGCGGGCCGGGACCTCGAGCGGCTGGTGCACGAGCGGAGGGCGCCCATCCCGGCAGCACTGCAACCGGAGGCGCAGGGACTGATCGGTCGCATTGAGATCCCACGCCTCAAGCTGTCGGTCGTAATCATCGAGGGCGTCAACACAACAACTCTGCGGCGCGGGGTAGGACATATTCCCGGTACGGCGCTGCCGGGCGATGCCGGCAACGTGGGGCTCGCCGGACACCGCGATACATTCTTCCGTCCGCTGAAGGACCTGAAGATCAAAGACGAGATCCGGGTCTCGACGCTGAAAGGCATCTTCACGTACCAGATCGTGTCACTCAGGGTTGTGGAACCGGAAGATGTAGGGGTACTCGCTCCGTCAGATGAGAACGTGCTGACGCTGGTAACCTGCTACCCCTTCTACTTCGTCGGATCCGCGCCCCAGCGATGGATTGTACGGGCAAGACAAATGTCCTCGCCAACGCTGGCATCGTCGAATGTGAAATGATGAAGACGGACAGATTAGTCTGGCCGCCGGGAGTGAACTTGAAACACGCGTCGGTGATCCTCGCAGTCCGAATCCTGGTGATCGATGACAATGAGTCGGATGTGTACCTTCTCGATCGGGTGCTGAAGAAGCAGGAATTCCCGTTCGAGCTGGTGCACCTGATAAATGGGGACGAAGCTCTCGCTTTCATCCGCAGGCAAGGCGCCTACGCGGACACGACTGTCCCCAACCTGATTCTGTTGGACCTGAATCTGTCCAAATATACCGGCGCAGACATTCTCCGCGAAATCCGAAGCGCGCCTCACCTGGCAGGCATTCCGGTATGTGTGTGGAGTTCCTCCCGGTCCCGGCGGGACGAATCGCAGCTCAAAGGCCTGGGAGTCTCTCAGTTCATCCCTAAGCCTTCCGGCCTGCCTCAATTCATGGAAATCGGCAAAATCATCAAGGATCTGCTGGCGGTCGCGAAGACCTGAAAGCGTGACAACGCACCGTTCCCTGGCGGTACCGTTCAAAAAAGATTGGCCATCGGAGTGCTTCATTTCTTCTTTCAGCGAAAGGTAATGGTGGTGAGTGGCAAAGAAGACCGTCATTAGTCGGTCGCGTTCTTCCGTTTCCGCGGCGGCAATGGCACCGGCCCGGCAAGAGCGCGCTGCAAGTGCTTGCCCCACCATTGTCGGGATAGGCGCCTCCGCCGGCGGGCTGGAGGCATTCACGGAGCTCATCCGCCATCTGCCGGACGATACCGGTATGGCTTTCGTTCTGATTCAACACCTCGATCCGAAACATGACAGCCACCTCACGGAGTTGCTTTCCAAGGAAAGCAAAATGCTTGTCTCAGAAGTGACCGGCGAGACCCGAGTGGAAGCGAATCGCATTTACGTAATCGGGCCGCGACGGAATCTGGGGATTTCCGCCGGTGTCCTGCACACTCCGCCGCGGCCGGCGTATGGCTGCAACCTGCCGGTGGACGCTTTTCTCCGCGAATTGGCGGCGGACCGCGGCAGCCAGGCCCTGGGCGTCGTTCTATCGGGAACCGCATCCGATGGTACGCTGGGCCTGCAGGCGATCAAGGCAGCCGGCGGGATTACCTTCGTTCAGGATGTGCGGACCGCCAAGTTCGACGGTATGCCGAAGAGCGCGATTGCCGCGGGCGTGGCGGATTATGTCCTGCCGCCGGCCGGAATTGCGCTGCAACTGGTGGCCCTGGCGCGCGCTGCCCAAGCCCCGGTGGAATCTCCGGATGACCTTGAGGCGCCGGAGGACGCGGAATTATCCAGGATTCTCCGGCTGGTGCGGAGCGCCACCGGCGTGGACTTTACGCACTATAAGCACGGCACTCTCGCCCGGCGCATCAAGCGTCGCATGACCCTGCGCGGGTTCGACACACTGGAAGACTACAGCCGCGATCTCGAGCAGAACCGCGACGAAGCCAACGCGCTGTGCGAAAACTGTTTTATTACCGTTACGGCATTCTTTCGGGAACCGGCGCTCTTCGACGAACTGAAAAGGCTGGTATTCCCGGCGCTGGTGGAGAATCGGTCGCCGCTCGATCCCATTCGGATCTGGGTGCCTGGGTGCGCCTCGGGAGAGGAGGCCTATTCCATTGCCATCTGCTTGACGGAATTCTTCGACGATACGAAGGTCCACTTTCCGATCGAGATTTTCGCGACCGATCTGAGCGAAACTGCCATCGAAAAGGCCCGCGCCGGCACATACGTGGGCGGGGCCCTGGCGCATATTTCGCCGCAGCGCCTGGCGCGCTTCTTCGTGCGATCGGAACGGGGCTACCAGGTCGGCAAGGATATCCGCGACATGTGCGTCTTTGCCAGGCACAATCTGGCGCAGGACCCTCCTTTTTCCAAGCTGGACTTGATTAGTTGCTGCAACGTGCTGATCTATCTGGGGGATGTATTGCAACGCAAGGTTTGGTCCACCCTGCGGTACGCCCTCAAGCCGAAGGGCTTCCTGGTTCTCGGCCCTTCGGAAAGTATCGGCACGCTTTCCGAGTCATTTCATCAAATGGAGAAGAGCCACAAGATTTATTGCTTGCCTCCGGCCGCGAGCACGCCCGCGCTGCCGCTGAGCGAAGGCCGCGTGACGGAACGCCGGGTGGATCTCCGGGAGAGATTTGCCGGCAGCGGAACCGCCCTCGAGGTGCAGAGGGAAGCCGACCGGCTGGCGCTGGCCGAATATGCCCCTCCGGGCGTCATCGTCGATGACAAGTTAAACATCGTCGAGGTGCGCGGCCGGACCGCTCCATACCTGGAGCTTTCGCCCGGCGAGCCGACTCAGAATCTCTTAAAACTGGCGCGCGAAGGCTTGATTGCAGGCCTGGGGAAAGCGATCCGAACCGCCCGGCGAACCAACGCCGTGGCCCGCGAAAGCGGCTTTCGGATCGAGGACGACGGCCAACTGCAAGACGTCACCATCAAGGTCATCCCTTTCCGGCCGCCGCCCTCTTCCGGCGAACGCTACTTCCTGATCAAGTTCGAGGGGTCGCAGGCGGACGCCGCGAAGACCAGGCGCATGCCGGCGAAGCAGAGCCGCGGAGAGAGCGCCCGGCTGCATCGCGAACTGATAGCGACTAAAGAGTACCTGCAATCCATCGTGGAAGATAATGCCGGCACGCTGGAGGAGTTGCGGGCGGCTAACGAAGAGGCGCAAGCCGGCAATGAGGAGCTGGAAACCGCGCAGGAAGAGTTGGAATCTGCCAACGAAGAGCTAAACACCCTGAACGAAGAGCTGAAGACCAGCAACCTGGAATTCAGTAAGGTCAACCGGGACCTCGCCAATCTTCTGGAGAGCATCAGCATACCGTTGGTCATGGTTGGCCGGGATCTTCGCATTCGCCGCTTTACGCGCGCCATTGAACCCATGTTGAACCTGGTCCCATCGGACGTCGGACGTCCGATCACCGATTTTCAACCTCAGGTGGAACTGCCCGACCTGCGCCGGTTGCTCCTGGACGCCATGGAGGGCGGCAATCGCACTCCGCGCGATATCCGCGACTCGCAAGGCCGTTGGTATTCGCTGCGGATTCTCCCCTCCGCTGGCCCGGATGGCAAGACAGACGGCGCCGTGATGGTGTTGATCGATATCGATGCCGCGAAACGCGGTCAGGAATTTGCCGAAGCGATCGTAGAGACCGTGCGTGAGCCACTGGTGATCCTGAACCAGAATCTGCAGGTTGTGAAAGCCAACAAGAAATTCTACGAAACGTTTCAATCCGCACACGAGGAGACCGAAGGGCGCCTGATCTACAACCTGGGCAATGGACAGTGGAACATTCCCAAATTGCGCGAGTTGCTGGAGAATATTCTGCCGACGCATTCGACATTCCGCGATTTTGAGGTGACCCACGAATTTGACCGCGTCGGACGGAAAGTCATGCTGCTCAATGCCAGCGAGATTTTCAACCCGAACGCCCAGGCGAGGACTATCCTGCTGGCGATTGAAGACGCCACCGACCGCAAGCACGCCGAGGAAGCGCTCCGGACAACCAACGCCGAATTGCAGCATTTTGCCTACGCGCTCACGCACGACATGCAGGAACCCCTGCGGATGGTCGTGAACTTTACGCAGCTCCTGGCCGAGGAATATGACGGCAAGCTAGACGAAGACGCCGACAAATTCATTTCCTATTCGGTGCAGGGGGCCCTGAGGATCGAGGCGTTGCTGAAGGCTCTGCTGGCCTACTGGGAGGTCAGCGAGCGGGAACGGGGAAGGCTTAGCCCGATTGATTGTGGCGCTGTTCTTGCTAAAACGCTATTCAATCTACAGGCTGTCATCGCCGAAAGCGGCGCTGTGGTAACGTCAGATCCACTACCGACGGTGGCAGCCGAAGAGGTTTTGCTGATGCAGGTTTTTCAGAACATCATCTCCAATTCGATTAAGTACCGAGGGAAGGAAGTCCCCAGAATCCACGTATCGGCGGAACGGTGCGGGGATGGCTGGCAGTTTGCAGTCCGCGACAACGGCATCGGCATCGATCCCGAAGACGCCGAGCGGGTATTCGGTATGTTCAAACGCCTGCACGGAAGCGACATTCCCGGTACGGGAATCGGTCTGGCGATTTGCAAGAAAGTGGTCGAGCGCCAGGGTGGAAAGATCTGGGTGGAATCGGAAGCTGGTCGGGGTTCCACTTTCAAGTTCACCATCCCCCCTCCCGGCACGCGGAGTGAGAATGGGCAGCACTGACCAAGGCCGGGCGGAAGACGAGATCGAACGCCTGCGCCGGCAGTTGGACCGGGCGAACGCGGAGTTCGACGAGTTCGTTTCAATGGCGGCTCATAATCTGCGCCAGTCTCTCCGGGATATCGCCTCGTACAGTCAATTGATGTCCGAAACCTACGCCGCCCGGCTCGATTCCGACGCCGGCGCATTCCTCCGGCGCATTCAGGAAGGTGCGGCAGACATGCAGTCCCTGCTCGCCGATGTGGTGGACTACTGGGCGACGAGCGATGGCGACCCGCTGCCCTCCCGGACCGATATGGAAGCGGCGCTGGGCCAGGCGCTGCTCTGCGCCGAGAGGCTGATCGTCGAACGAAACGCAGTGGTCACCCATGACCCTTTGCCGGGAGTGACGGGGGACTTCGCAGTACTGACCAAGGTGCTGCGTCATCTGATTCAGAACGCCATCGAATATTGCGTGGCGCCTCCACGGGTTCACATTTCATCCAAACGGGTGAATCCCGATTGGGTTTTCTCAGTGGCGGACAACGGACCCGGTGTAGAGCCCGCATTCCAAGGCAGAATCTTCGAGGCTTTCAAGCGTCTGCACGGGAAAGACTACCCTGGGAACGGACTGGGGCTGGCATTCTGCAGGAAAGCCATTGCAGGGCATGGCGGGCGAATCTGGGTCGAGTCTACCTCCGGCGCAGGATCGACATTCTATTTCACTCTGCCCGCGGCCGAATAAACGCTCACGGGCGTTGTTTACGCGACCAGCGGCGCCGCCTTTGGTTTGGGAAGCATCAGTTCCTGAACATGCGCCACGGCCTCGGCGAAGCTGGTGGAGAGTCGATCGGGCTGGGTTCGCTCGAAGCGAGCCATCGCCTTGTGCGTATCGCCGCTGAATCCCCAGACGAAAACCACCACTTTGAGTTTTGGGAACAGTTCTCGGATCTGTTTGCACATGGCTCGCGCCGGCGCAAACGCGTAGGGCGGCAACGCCGAGATGCAGACCACGTCGCCGGGGTTGGATGCAAACGACGCGAGACACTCGTGGACAGAAGACCCGAGAGGAAAGGACAACGTCGCGAACCCTTTTTGATCCAGGATTTGAGCCAGCATTGCGCTGGTAGTCTCATCGGCCCGGTCATAAGCCGGAAGACAGACGACTCTGTGGTTGGGAAGGTCACCGGTGTCCGCGATCGCCGTCGCGTCGGCCGGTCGATACTGGGAAAGCTCGACCACCATTTCGTTGATGCTTAGAAAGAAAAAATCTTCCCGGGCCGTGTCGATGGCTCCTTTGTGGCGATCCTGTTCGGCCATACTCAAAGCCGGGACCAGCACCAGGTCGTACAGTTCCACCAGCGGTCGTCCTTTCAGAAATTCGTCGACAACGGCCTGAGCTTCTACTTGATCCATTGCCAGCAACCGCTGGTAGATCTGGGCTTCGGGCACCAGGACGGCGTCATCTCCCAGCATGGTATGAAGGAATGAGAGTTGTGGGAAATAGCGCCCTAGGACCACCACACAAACCGTAAGAGGAGTGGATAGGATCAGGCCCGCGGGCCCCCACAAGACGGTCCAAAAAACCGCCGTCACCAGCAGCGCCAGGGAAGAGATCCCCACGCGAGTGCCGTAGAGCCAGGGTTCGATGAAGTTGGCTATGGTCAGTTCGAGGCTCGCCACCAGTGCGAACACCAGCAGCGGCTTGAGCCATCCGTCGAAGACGGCCAGCGAGAGAGCCAGCGGCAGCGTCGCCGAGATCAATGTTCCCACGTACGGCACATACCGCAGGATGCCGCCGACCACTCCCCAAAGCGGCGCATATGGCACACCGATAAAGTAAAGACCCAGACCAAACAGCGCTCCGAAGCCGGCATTCACCAGGAACTGCATCAGCAGATAGCGGCTGACGCGGCCGGATGCGTCGTCGAGCGCCTGGGTCATGAGGTTCAGTTGACCGAGGCCGGCCAGCCGCAGTAGGCGGTTTCTCAGGTCTTCTCTCTTCAGCAGCATGAACACAGTAAAGATGAGGACCATTCCCGCGCGTCCCAGAGGCGCAAGAACGGGCGTGCCTATATCGCGAAGTTCCGCCCATCCGCTGGCTGAGGGCTGAACAATTCGCACCGGGGTAGGAGGCGCGGCTGGCGGCGGTACGCTCGGCTGGTTCTGCTTCCGGCCCCGGGCGGCGGCAGGGATAGGCGCGCTCGGAGGGCTGAACACGTCTTCAATCTCTTGCACGCTCTTGGCGGCCTGACCTATCTGTCCGGTCGACGGGAGGTGAAAAGCGGTAATCCTGGCCCGAATGTTCTCGCTATAAAGAGGGATCTGATTGGCGACGTCAACCAACTGTGTCGCGATAATCCAGCTCACACCGCCAGCCACGGCAACTGAAACCACCACGGCGGCGAGTACGGAAACTACCCGACCGGCGTGCAGTTTCTGGAGACGAGTAACCACTGGGGACAACAGAAACGTAAGCGTGAGCGCGAATGCCAAGGGGACGAGAATCTCGCGGGCAAAGTACAGCCCCGCGACGGTTCCAAGCAGGACGATGGCCCCCGCGTCGCCCCGGAGCCTGGGCGGTGCGGGGGAGCCCTCGGGTAGCCGTTTCATAGCTTACGAAGGATCTTTTCCACGCGTGGCCTGGACGCCCTTCATACCTCCATAAATCAGGCCGCCGATCACAATCAGGAATCCGAGAAGGTAAATACCGAATGACACACCAGCCCTCTTTCCCCGCCCGCAGCCCGACTTAGTGGAACATGCCGAACATATAGAACAAGAGCACGATAACCAATATGGTGCCCAGTCCGATTCCCGCTCCGCCGCCAAAACCCCAGCGGCTATGGCCGTAGTATCCACCACCGCCGCCGATCAGCAATAGCAAGAGTATCAGTAGTATTAACATCATCGATTTCCTGTTTTTCCGAGAATCCACTTCTCAAGGACTTTTTCTGCCTGGCCCACTTTTTGCTGGACCTTGCCCCCGAGATTTTCGACCTGGCCTTCGGACTCCAAGTCGGGGTTGTTGGTGACTTGGCCGACAGTCTCCTTGATTTTTCCCTTCACTTCATGAAACTTGCCTTCGATTCGATCGTTCATGCCTGGGTTCATTCGTGTTCTCCAATTCTCACTCGGACCAGTCTCTACCGCGTCGTTGACGCCCTTGCGCAGCTTGTGCTGGAGCCAGAGCCGCATCCCCGTTTGGTTCGACGCCCCTTGTCCGAATCCGAGTTCGTGGTCTTTTCTGTCCGGCTGCTAATAGAGCAGATTGGGGGCCAAGCGGTTGGTCTGCTAACCTGGCTCGGCCAGTGTTGCCTTCGATGCCATATAAGCGCTGTAAGTGCACTTTCGAGTGCAGACTACGCTGCTATCAAATAGACACACGCCAAGCAAGCCGAGCGGCTTACTTACGGCCATATAAGTGCGTTGCCAATAATCGGGAGAGAAGAGATTTGGACAGCGTTGCGTGGGGGTGACTCGCTTTTCAATTCGTTTCCGCTACTGGCCCGTGCCGTCCAGGGAGTTCACCGCGGGCGTCGTCTGAGTAGCTCGCGGGCGGGAGTTCTCCGGAAAGAACCCTTCATAGATGTGGAAGGAATACTCGCTGAATTGCGCAAGGAACTGACGCGATTGAACGCGGCCATTCTAACCTTGGAGCGCCTGCATCGCCCAGCCAACCCGCGCCCGGACCGCCGCCTCGATTGTTCCACGACGAGCCGCACCGAGGGAGCAAATGGCTACCACAAGAACCCGGAACCGGAACCGACTAGCTAACAAGACCTTCGCCGCTCGAATGGGAACCGGCAAATCCCGCATTTTCAGGTGCAGATGCTGCACTTTGGAGAACGTGAATTCCCGTTAACTCCAGCAGCCTCAGCTGCGCCATCGCCAAAGGCTGGGGTTAGGTATGGACCAGCCCGTGCTTAACGATGGTAGAAATCCCCCGAAAGAGGAACGTTGTGGACAAAGTATCTTCAGGTAGCGCGATCCAGGAGATCCTCGAAAGAAAAGAGGCCGAACTGATGGGGGGATTGCGAAACCGGGACGGCATTGCGATCGAGAAGAGCGCCGACCAGATGGACGAGATTCAGTATGCGACCGAGCGCGATCTCGCGATCCGCAACGTGGACCGCGAGTCTACTCTTTTGCGCGAGGTAAAGGCTGCACTGAGGCGGATTCAGGGCGGCTCGTTCGGGACGTGCGTCGACTGCGAAGAGGTCATCAGCCCGAAGCGAATCGCTGCCGTACCGTGGGCGCCGCGCTGTATCAAATGCCAGGAAACTGCCGACCGCGAAGGACAGGAGACAGAGGATGCTAGCGAGACTCTCAGCAATGCTGCGTAAACCAATCGTGGAAGTTCCCGCAGGAGTTCGAACGCTCGCTTTTCTCGGCAATTACCTGCCACGCAAATGCGGCATCGCCACCTTTACGTCCGACCTGTTGGGAGCGGTGGCAGCGCGCCATCCCGCAAGCCGATGCTTTGCGGCGTCAATCAATGACGTCAAGGGCTGCTATCGGTATCCGGACGTCGTTCGATGCGAGATCGAAGAGCAGGACGTCGATTCTTACTGGTGTGCTGCGGACTTTTTGAACTCCAGCAAGGTGGATGTGGTGTCGCTTCAGCACGAGTTCGGCATTTTTGGCGGACCGGCGGGCAGCCACTTGCTGACTTTGCTGCGCGAGTTGAAAGCGCCCGTGGTCACCACGCTGCACACTGTTCTTCTGAAACCGAACGCCGACCAGCTTCGCGTGATGCGGGAATTGATCGCCCGGTCAGCCCGGTTGGTAGTGATGACGGAGCGCGGGCAGTCCATCCTGCAGGAGGCCTACGGGGTGCGGCCGGACAAGATCGATCTCATTCCCCATGGCATTCCCGACGTGCCATTCGTTGCCCCGGATTTCTACAAGGGTCAGTTCGGCGTGAACGGCAGGAAGGTTCTGCTGACTTTCGGGCTGCTTTCGCCGAACAAAGGGATCGAGCACGTGCTCCACGCGCTTCCGGATGTGGTGGCGGAGTTTCCCGACCTCGTCTATATGGTGCTGGGAGCTACTCACCCCCACGAGTTGCGCACAAGGGGGGAGTTTTACCGGCTCAGCCTGGAGGTCATTGTCAAGAATAACAAGATTGAAAACAACGTCATCTTTCACAATCGTTTTGTAGAGCTAAAGGAATTGACCGAGTTCATTGGCGCGGCCGATCTTTATGTGACGCCGTATCTGGACGAAGCCCAGATTACATCGGGCACACTATCGTATGCTTTTGGCGCGGGCAAAGCCGTGATCTCGACGCCGTACTGGCATGCGGCCGAACTGTTGGCGGACCGTCGCGGTGTCCTGGTGCCGTTCGCTGACCCAAAGGCGATTGCGCATGAAGTAAGTGGGTTATTGCGCGACGACACGCGCCGGAAGGCTATAAGCGACCGCGCCTACCAACTGGGTCGCGCCATGGTCTGGAGCAACACCGCGGGCCTCTACATGGACTCCTTTCAAAAAGCGCGACATCAGGGCGCAGCGGCGCCTCCCGTAACTGCCGCGGTGAACGGATTCGAACATCGCCCGCACGAATCTCCAGAGTTGAATCTGGACCACCTTTACCATATGACCGACTCGATTGGAATCTTTCAACACGCGATATTCACGGCCCCGAACCATTCGGAAGGATACTGCACCGACGACAATGCCCGCGCGCTGATTCTGGCGGTACAAATGGGCCAGTTGGAAGAAGCTCCCTTGCGCGTCCGGGGGCTGGCCACGACCTATGCTGCGTTCCTGGACTACGCCTTCAATTCCAAGAGCGGCCGTTTTCATAACTTCCTCAGTATTGACCGCCAATGGCTCGACGAGCAGGGATCCGAAGACTGCCATGGCCGGGCCATTTGGGCCTTGGGCACGGCAGTTGGCCGCTCGCCCCATTGGAGTTCGCAGGCCAAGTCCGAACGGCTCTTCGCGCAGGCTCTGCAGGCCGTGCTGGAGTTTACTTCGCCGCGGGCTTGGGCATTCAGCCTGATTGGCATCCACGAGTATCTGCGCCGGACGAAGGGTGACTGCCCGGCGATTGACGTCCGCCGGGAATTGACTGGGCGATTGATGAGCATCTTCGACCAGGTCGCCGGAGCCGGCTGGTTCTGGTTTGAAGACGGGCTGACGTACGACAATGCCAAGCTGCCTCACGCTCTGATTGTCAGCGGACGCGCATGCGGCCAGGATAACGTTTACCGCCGAGGCTTAGAGGCGTTGCGTTGGCTGGTGGGCATACAGACTTCGGAGCATGGGAAACTGCGACCGATAGGCAGCAATGGATTCTATCGGCGTAACGGCGCACGCGCGGACTACGACCAGCAGCCCATCGAGGCGCACGCCACCATTTCGGCTTGCCTGGAAGCCTATCGTGCGACATCCGACCCTTGGTGGTACGAGCAGGCGCAAAGGGCGTTCGACTGGTTTCTAGGGTGGAATCACCTTGGGCAGGAAGTCTACTGCCCCGAGACCGGCGGCTGTCGCGACGGTCTGCATACGGACCGGAGCAACGAAAACCAGGGGGCCGAATCGATGCTGGCCTTTCTTCTGTCGCTCACCGAAATGCGGCAGACACAAAATGCCGCCAGCGCCTTTCCACGATTCAATCTGGTAGCTCCGACCACTCCATGCAATCAATCGACGTAACGCGCAGCACCGTCATCCTCGACCCGGACCGCACGCTGGTGTTGCCACGGCCTTTTCGGCTCATGAGCGACCAGCGTTCTTACAAGATATCCGCCCGGGTCATGGCACTGTCCGAAAGCGCGGTGCATACTCTGTTAGCGGAGATTCGGGCCGAGTTCGGTGACCGCCAACTCGCGATCGACGCCTTCTTCCACCAGCGATTTGAAGAGGTTAGTCCGTTCCTCAATGTTCAAAGTCTGTCCGAAGAAAGGAAGTTGTTATTGGGCGGGTATTTCACTCACGAATATTCACTGGAGGCCGCGGCGCTGTTCAATCCCTCGATGGTGCCGCACCCCGACCAGTCGAATGTTCCACCCGGCTCATTGCGTTTCATCCTGAGCTTACGTGCGACGGCTGAAGGCCACGTCTCTTCCATTGTATTTCGCAGCGGAATGCTGGACGAAAACAGCGCCATCACAATGGACGTGGCTTCCCGCTATAGCCTCGAGCCGGCGCAAGTCCCCAATTCCACTTTCGAGAAGCCTCTGTTCGAGCGCAAGCTGAACGAGCTCCGCCTCATGGGCGATTTCAACCGGGAGGTGCTCAAGGGACTGCCGGGGTCATTCACGATGGAAGAACTCCGCGCCAGCATCGCACGAACATCGAACCAACTCCCCGACAGTCAGCAGGATACGGCCAGAAGCGTAGCAAGGGAAACTTTGATGCTCGCCGGCTCCAATTACGAAGTGCGGTTCGCACCGGAGTCAGTACTATCAGAGCGAGTCTTGTTCCCGGTCACTCCGTCGCAGAGCAACGGCATCGAGGATGCTCGCTTGGTACTCTTTCACAAAGAAGATGGACCGGCGACATATTATGCGACTTATACCGCCTATGACGGCCGGATGATCCTGCCGCAACTTCTGGAAACGTCAGACTTCCTGCGTTTCAAATTCATCACCTTGAACGGTCCCGCCGTCGAAAACAAAGGCATGGCCCTCTTCCCCCGACAAATCGGAGGACGCTACGCCATGCTGGGTCGGCAGGACGCGGAGAATATCTACGTGATGTTCTCCGATCATCTCCATTTCTGGCATAACATGCAGCTCCTGCTGGAGCCCGCATTCCCGTGGGAATTTGTCCAGCTGGGAAACTGCGGCTCGCCCATCGAAACCGAAGCCGGGTGGCTGGTGATCAGCCACGGCGTAGGACCCATGCGCAAATACTGCATCGGCGCCTTCCTGCTCGACCGGGAAGACCCCACGAAAGTGATCGGCCGTCTGCCCGAACCGCTGATTAAGCCGAATGCCAGTGAGCGCGACGGTTATGTGCCGAACGTAGTGTATTCGTGCGGCAGCCTCGTGCACGGCGATCGGCTCATCATTCCCTACGGGATATCCGACTACGCCACAACGTTTGCCACGATGCCGCTAAACCAGGTGCTGGCGGCGATGGAGTGATCCCATTGGAAGCGGTCGCGAACGCACACTCTGCACGTTCCGCCGCACTATCTGCACCTCAACGGGCAGCCCGGGATCTCTGGCTTCCGTTCAACCCTTTGGCTGCATAGTTCCGTCGGCCGGTGTCGGGTGTCCGGCGACGGTGCCAGCAGTGCACTAGCAGAGCGAGGGAAGAGTAAGAAATGTCCACCGCAGTTGCAGTAGGGGAATTACCGGAAGTTCTGGAAACGGCAATACCGAGTCTGCCAGACGAAGCAGATTGGCAACTTGGGCCAGTAGAGCATTCGCCGGCGAGACGGGTCTGGTCCACAGCCGCAAAAGCCATAAAGTGGGCTGCGATTATCGGCCTGCGGGCTCTTGGTGGAGTATGGTCCCGCGTGACACCGTTCGAGGTAACGGCCAGATGCCTGGTAGCTGCGGGGACCATCATCGTGATGGCTCGATCACTCCTGGCAACGCGCTACGCCGTTGTGGCTGTCGCTGGAGCTATTGTTTTGCTCTACAACCCCCTGGCTCCACTGTTCGAGCTTTCCGGGGACTGGCAGCGCGCAGTGTTTGTGGCTGCTGCGGCTCCGTTTCTCTCCGTACTGATCTGGCGCGATATGAGGCGACGTGGCGCAGGCTGCGTCCTGCTGGATCGAGACTCTTCACGAACGAAGGAGATTACCAACATGTTAGACGACAGAATAGATGGCGAGACGTTCCACGAAGGTGACATGGTCGTTCTTGCCCGTGGCACATATCAGGGCACCCCCGGGGTATTTGTCCGCCTCCAGGACGACGTGAACTGGGCAGAAATCCGGGAGAGCGATGGCAGCCTGTGGAGTCACCCGGTAGCGTGGCTGGCACACGCCCCGAGCGTGCTCCCGACGTCCGTGAACTGAAGATGGCAACTCAAATGGAGGATGAAAAGTGAAGTGAACCCCTGGAGGTAGAGTCGAGGCCGAGCGCGAGCACTGACGCCGAAGGGCCGCCTCGTTTCCCGGCCCCGCTCATCAAACCGGACGTGCCCCTTTCGAGCATCCGGCTTTCCGACTGACTTCGCCTCCGACTCACGACAGCGACGAAAGATGGAGACTGCGCAAGCGCAGCACCCCAAGCGTCCCGAAGACTTCTGAATCCGGATAGCGCCCGGCGCCTCGCCTTGGCACCTTGTGTCGCCGAATCAGGAACAATCGAACCCGGGTATAGACGTGATGATCGACGGCCCGATATGCCATCAACCGCGTACCCTGGCCAAAGTACGCCGCCCAACCCCGCAAAACACGGTTGAGTTGATCGCGCACTTCCCCCCAGGGCTGCAGGTTGCTGGGTTTCAGCACCGCTCAGATCTTCTGCCGGACCCGTGAAACACTCTTCTTGGATGGACCCGTGCCCAAATACCAGTGGCCATCTTTCCGGTAACGATACGGCCCGAACGTGTAACCCAGAAAGTCGAACTGCTCCTGGCGTGCCTGTCGGATGCTGGTCTTCGCTTCGTTCAGAGTGAGTCCAATCCGCGTCATCACCTGCCGCGTCCAATCTAATGCCTGCTTCGCACAACCGCGACTCAGGATCACGAAATCGTCCGCGTAGGTGACCACTTGGCCTTGGAAAGCATCCCCCTTCCCGGTGATCCGCCAGTACTTCAGAAACCGGTTCATGTACAGATTAGCCAGTATCGGGCTGATCACCCCACCCTGCGGAGTTCCGCGGGTGTTCTGCTTGCCTCCCGTCAATCGCCGATTTCCGTGGTCATCCTTTTCCTCGACCGGAACTTTGAGCCACATCTTGATCAGACGCAACACATCCCGATCGACGATTCGCCGCGCGACACACTGCATCAGTTCGCAGTGTGGGATGGTATCGAAGTACTTCGACAGATCAGCGTCCACTACATCGCTGTAGCCGCTGCACAAAAGCTGATGTACTTTCCGGATCGCGTCCTGTGCGCTCCGCTTCGGTCGATACCCATAGGCATTCGGGTCGAAATCCGCCTCGAAGATTGGCTCCAGCACCAGCTTGGCGGCAGTCTGCACCACCCGGTCCCGAATGGTCGGTATCCCGAGCGGCCGTTCCCCGCCCCCAGGCTTCGGAATCATCACCCGTCGCACTGGTTGTGGCTGATACGTCTTCGCACGAAGTTCCTCCCTGATGCCCGCCAGCCACTCCGCCAGCCCTTGCGTCTCGATTCCCCAGAACGTGCGGCCATCCACACCCGCTGCTCCCTGGTTGGCTTTCACCAACTCGTAGGCATGGGCCAAGATGTCCTCCCGGTAAATCTTGTCGCAGAGCAAGTAGAAGCGGTAGGCCGGTTCTGCCTTCGCCTTGAGGTACAGCTTTCTCTGAAGAGTCCGGATCTGAATCGGTGTTGCCAGGCTCATCGCCAATCACCTCTCCTCTTCTTCTTCCAAAGCACATCAGAAGTAAGGGCCCTTCCCTCCACCGGAGTTACCCGGCTTCAGCAGTACTACGACCCTTTCCGTCACCCAGTCCCGGCCGGCGCTCTTTCCGACGCCGTTGGAAGCGCGACCTCCACCGTCCTGGGCCTCCCCCAATTACCCAGATCACTTTCCCGGCATGCCGTGCTCACTACCCCGGTGGACCGTAACCGGTGCGCTCGTCGGTTGCTTCCCTGTCCGCGCGGCCTTCCCCGTATCTCAGGCGGGTCGGCATCCACGACTTCACTTTCGAGGCCTGCTCAAGCTTCACTCACGTTACAGCCTGCCAGTTTGCTCGCCCACCACACGTGGGCTTTGTCACGAGGCTTCGATCCGACCAGTCACCCAGTCGAACCGCTCGTTAGCTACCAAGTCCTACCGACAACTACTTGGGTGGGACCTTCCCCCACCAGTGATCTGCGCCGTTGGGGCGCACTGAGACACGAAGTTAAGGGGGTTATCTCCGGAAAGGCCTATGTGCCTATCCTCCATTAACCCTCCATTTGGATACGGCTGAAATACAAGTCCGCGTTTATTGGCGTTTTTGTACCCCGAATCAACGCCGTGCGCTTCCATGTTATTCAAACAAAATAATGGCCATTTTCCCCAAGCTGAACGTCGACGTTGGCATGGTCGTGTGCACACTGACTGGTGGTTAGCCTTGAGATATGTGTCCGACTGCAGAATTCGTTTTCGCTAATGCAAGTGTGTGCCTCCTGTGGGCCGACTGCCGTGGCGAAGCAGCGGCCCGCCGCGCCCGGAGGTGGACGGCAGTCATGAGGCGGGCTGGTCAGACTGCGCCCGGAGACTTCAACGGGGCGCAGGCTCGCAGGCCAGATGGCAGCGGAGAGCGTTGGAGTTGTTCGAAATCCAAGCCGCCGCGCGACAGAGCTTGTTTGTGTTAGCTCATTTCTTGTCCGGCCTCTTCAGCCGAAGGGGCTCACTCGGATCGTATCGGAAACCCTCTGGCGCCGGTTCGATCACCGACGTCCGAACTTTGAGCGCCGCGATTTTGTTCCGGACTTCATCCACCTGCGCGGTGACCGTCGCGGCGGGCGGTTGCGCTCCAATTGTTTGAGGCGTCCCTGCGGTGCTCGATTTGGCCGCAACCGCAGAAGGCCGTCCGCGCGCCTTTTGATCTCTCCGCGACCGAGTCCGAATGAAATCATGAACGCCGCTGGCCGACACCCGCACTTGGCATTTTTCCGCGAGAATGCACGCGACGTCCCGGTAAGTGCGACCCCGCCGCCGGAGTTCCTCGATGAATTCGCGGTACGGCTCCAAGCGCGACCGCGGCGGTTTCTCCGGCAGCGCGTCCAGTATGTCCTTCAAACCGTCGTCCATAAACCAGAACCAACCCCCGCTGGAAGCTGCTTCGAGTCCAGTCCGGAAGGAGACTGGACAAAGGCTTTACAGACACTGGCCGTAAACTTAACAAACACTGGACAGATGCCGAACAACACGCCCGTCGCGCGGGCACGCGCGACCCTAAGCCGCAGGCTTAGGGATAGTGTCTCTTTCAACAATCCTCCGCGTTTTGGCTCGTCAACGGTCCCAGCTCCCCTCCGCCTACGGAATCCACCGAATCCGATTGCGCAGATCATCCGGCGCCCAGCTCAGCCAGACCATGAACAGCCCCTCGATAACGGCTCCGATCCGTCGTCGTGAGGGAATCAAAAGCAGGCCCGGGGATTCATTCCGCGCAACAAATCGCAGAAAGTGGCCCGGCATCGTCGTTACGTCCATCGAAACCAAGACGCGCCCATCGTCGGATGCCATTTGAAGGACCTCGGGGTCTGGGGTCCCGTCTGGAATCACACCAAGCGCGCCACGAAAATCGATTGCCGGTTCGCGCCGCCGCAGACCTCGGATAACTGCGGGGCTCAGATCGGCGTCGGCTTGAAAACGGAAACTCAAGCTTCCTTCGCCGACCTTTCCCGCCTCACGCGTTCGAAACGCTCGATCATGTCGGTGGGTAGAGGATACTGTTTCTTGATCTCTTCGTAACGCCGATCTTGGTCCTCCAAATAGGCATCGATCTCCTTCGGGTGCTCCAGAACGAAGGTGATCGCCCCGTAGACCTTCACCAGCGATCCAATCGAAGGATAAGCCTCGAAGATGTCCTCCGCCGAGCGCCCGTCCCGAAAGTCGTAGACCAGCACATCCAGCCCGATCCGGGTTCCGGCCACATAGTAGCCGCCGTTCCGAACTTCCACGTATTCGTTTGTCGGCATCATGGCATCCAGACTCCCCCCCACCAGTGTACTGGAGTCAGCCCTACGCCGACTCCACCTTCTGCACAAACACCTCACGAATAAACTGTCCTGAGCCGTTCTGCAATCGATCGGCGCGCATCGGCTCAATAATTTCGCTCACGTTTTGAGCCGCCAGATCGGCCAACAGAACTGCCAGTCCCGCGCCTCTGACGACTACTTCGTGCATCGCAAAAACCGCGCGCACTTCGTCATCCCCGCCTTCCGCGTACAAGAACTGGTGCCAGGGCAGCACGTACCTTCGCTTCAACAGCGCGATCTCCAAAGCAGTCGCCCTGTCGTCCGAGCTAACCCTCCAGCCTCTCCGGCTATCGGCTGAGACCGTGTTCATGCATCCTCTCCCTTCTCGGCGCTGGCCGCAAAATGCGTTTCGGCACCTCTCTGACAAACTGCGCCGCGCGGCGCATCGCTATCACGGCGGCTGCCAAACCCCGCTGCTGTCCAGGCCGCAGTCCAGGTTGTGTGCCCCGTGCCAACTCTGAGGCCGACTTCCGCACGGTTGAACGCGCGACCGTCTGCCGCAACCGCTCCTTATCACTGGTAATCACCTGCACGCTTTCCCGGCCGCGCGACGCCGCGACATAAAACAGTTCCTTCTGCATGCCGTCCGCCGAGATGATCACTGCATCGACAGACTTCCCTTGACTCCGATGCGCCGTGACCGCATAGCCATGCGAGAATTGCCGGAAGTTCGCCGGCAACGTGCGTCCGTCCTCCAAGTGGATCCGCGCGGCGGCGTCCACCTGCGCTACGGTAACAATCTCGCCGTTCGTGACGCACAGCCCAGATTCACGACGATTGGCCGTCAACAGTAGCCGGTCGCCCGCAGCCACCTCGATGGTCCGCTGTTCCAACACATCAAAGCTCTTGGCATGCTTCGCAGTGAGGGTGTGCTCGCCGCCCGATGCGTTTGCCGCAATGACACCCTCGCCTTCGACGCGTATCACCTCCAGCGTTTCATGCCGCGCGATTCCCTTGATTGCCCGATGGAATCCCAGTATCTGACCAGGACGGAAGTTACTCACGTCGCCTTTCTGTGCAACGGTCCAGTTCAACGAAACGTGTCGCATGAGAGAAGCACTCGTCCCAAGTGCCCCACTGGCTCTGCGTCGTTTCCGAATGGAGTCGGTTACACGCTCGATCTCTTCGTGCGTGGCGCAAACCACCAGGCTGCTCCGGCCTTCAGACGCCTCGTACGCTTGCGCCACGGCCTCCGCGCGATCCAGCCAGGCAACTTCCTGCACCGCGCCGATGGCGTCCAGCGCATGGAATCCACGCTCCGGATTCTTGCGCAACGCCTGGATGGCCTCGCGATACTCCTTGCGCGTCTGCCGTTGCACCTGCGTCAACCCCAGGCTCTTGAGCTGCGATTCTTTCTCCAGCACGCGCAGAGCGTCTCCTGCCTCGACACTCTGGATCTGCCGGGTGTCGCCGCTGAACACTAAACGTGCCGACTGACTCCGCGCCAGCCGCAACAATTCCCACATCTGCCGCCCGGAGACCATGCCGGCTTCATCGAGTATGACGACTCTGCCGCGAAGCCTCGCTTGCATGCTTGGATCGTGCAGCAGCCGCTCCACGGTGACCGCCTCGCCGAAGCCGGTCTTGTGAAGCTCCTCGACCGCGCTCATGGTTGGGGCGATCGCGAGAACCTCGCGGCTCGCTTCTGTTAGTCCCCGCAGCAACTCTCTCAATGCGGCCGTCTTGCCGGTGCCGGCGGCGCCCCGCAGGTTTACCACCTGGTCCCGAGAGCTGAGAATGAACTCGACGGCGTGCTTCTGCTCCGGCCGCAACCGATCCGACGCCACGAACTGCTGATCGCCGCCCAAGCGCTCCCATCTGCCGATGCCCTGGTTCACACAGGCGATCATCTCCCGCTCTCGATCGAGGCTCTCCGCGGTGGCGATCTCACCGCCTTGCCGAAAGACAGCACCCGATGATACCTGCAATGTGAGAAGTCCCTCGAGTTCCGCCCGGCTGATCTGCCCGCGCCCGTGGCGCAGAGCTTCCGTCAGAACCTCATGCTCGCGGGCAACGGAAACACCCTCAAAAATGTGCGCCTCTGCGTAGCGCAGTGACGGCTCGGCGGGCACCGAAGAAGCTGGAACGGCGCGACATGCGCCCCGCAGCCGCACCAACTCCATCCCTTCCTCCGCCGTGAGCCGTGCGCGTTGGCGGGCGCGCACCTCCTGCGTGGAGATTTCGATCATCTTGTCCGCGCGTGTTTCGCGAATGAGCACCGCAATCTCACGGTCGGTCGGCTGGCGGCCGTTCCTTTCGACAAACTCCCGGATGGCTTCGTCGCGCTGCCGGCTGCGCTGGCTGTACTTCCGCAACAGTGCCGGCGACACGCCCTGGATCTCGAATCCGCCATCACTCCGGTTCTCGATTTCGTATCCGAGCGTCCGCACCTCGCGCGCCAGGCAATGGCGATACACCTCGGTCAGGTACCCGCGGCGCTCGTAGATGCCCGACGCCTGCAGCGCCTTCCAGCGACCCTCCGTACCGTCGTAAGTGAGATTCGCCGCGACCGCGTGCGTATGAATCTGGGGGTCCAGTTCCCGGCTGGTGTCGTGATGATAGACCGCCACGACCAGGTTGCCGGTCGTTCGATCTTCGTTGGCGCCATCCTGCCGGACACGGCACGCCGCGTGTGCTTCGAGTTCCTCGACCGCTTCCCCGGCTGCCCTCTCGTGCGCCGCAATGAGCCGGTCATCGCGGCCCAGCATCGCCAACACCGACACAGACTTTGGCGCCGAGATGGTGAAGTCGTAAAGGTGGCGCCCTTGGGCCAGCGTTGCCCCCTCCGCGTCAACCCGGTCAGCGCTGTGCCGTTGTCGCAGGAACTCGCCGGTGCGCGGCGCCAAACCCTGACGCACCGATTCGAAGTCCTCCGTCTCGACCTGCCCACTAAGCCCCAGCAACTCCGCCCCGCGCCCTTTCCACTGACCGACCACGCGCCGGCCTTCGGTACAGTAGTCACTCTGCGCCAGGTACCGGGCTGCATATCCTTTGCCGTCCGACATGGCGCGAATCGTGAGCATACCTGCTACCTGGGCAAAAGTCCTGAACGATCCAAATAAATACCGAAGAGCAATCCGAGAATTCCAGCCAGCACGAGCAACACCGCGAGTGCCCAGCGGTATTCATGCAGGAAGGTGTTCGACAACTCCGCCGTGGCTTGGCGAGCCGCGGTAGCCGCTTGCGCGATTTCGGCCTTCATCTGACTCACCGCCTTCTGCGCTTCGAACGCGGCTAACTGATGGGCGCGAGCTATCTTGGGAGTGGCCCGTTCCAAGCCTTCCACCGCATTCTTGATTTGTTCACTTGCCACCGCCAGAGCCTGTCCGGTTTGCGGGATCGTCGACTTCACGAATTGTTGCCGCAGACTCTCGTACAATTGATTGGCAATCGCTTCAGCCGACACCCGCTCGACAAGCTCATCACATACACTTTCCAGGCGCTGATGGATCCGCTGCTGAGCCTCGGCGTTGTCGCGGAGTCCTCGATCCAGTTGCTGTGCCTGCGCAGCCAGTTTTGCCGGTACCTCCAGCGCGATGACGGTGTGCCATTGGATGGTGCGCAGGATGCGGAGCATCTCGTCGCTGTCCGCGAGCGTATGCAGATACCGCATCTCGCGGTAATAGCCGGTGCGCTGTTCCGTGGGCAATGAGTCGGCGATGATATCGACGAGTTCCTTCTCTTTGGCGCTCGGAGGCTGGGCCCGCATCATGGCAATAGCAGTTCCTTCACTGTGTCGAACTCCGCGAACATTCTTCGACGATAGCTTTGTGCCCGCATCACCAGAGATGCTTTTTGCAATTCGGCCACGTCCGTGCGCCGTGCCGCTACTTCGCCCAAGGTGACGCCGTGGTTGCGCAGTGCATTCTCAAGGTCCGGCAATCGGTAGTCCATACGAATGACCGCCGGGGAGAAGATACGCTGAAACTCCTGCGCCTGCTCGCTCTCTTGCCAATAAGTGAACGCACCATGCTCGGAGATCTGATTCTCGACAATCAGGTAGGCCGCCCGATTCTGCAGCTTGGCCGCCCAAGCCAGAACACTCTCCACACTGGCCGGATCAGAAGTCACTACTCCGACCGCAGTGAAGACAATACCAGCCTCACTGACGTCCTGGTACATCTTATCGAACCAGTCATAAGTGACCTGACCGGAGCCCGCGCCCATGTCAGCGAGAATCACCGGCGCGCCATCTGCCAAGCGATCGACAAAGGAGTCCAGTCCGGCCGGCGTGTGGATGTTCACCTTCGGAACCTGGCCGCCGAAGAAATGAGTCAGTGATCCGCGAGCCTTGTTCTCAGTGTCGAGGTCTAACATCGTCACTGGAATCTGGTGGAAATCGAACCACTCTGCCAGACCCGTCATGACATTAGTCTTGCCCACACCACCCTTGCCGCCCATGGAGAGATTGACACGCCTTTCCGCTATTGATGCAACAGGAGAGCCGACATTCGTCTTAGTATCGTCAGACTTCGTGGCGTCCATACCTCCGTCTCCCTATATCTCGCCGTAGACCAGCGCCAGTTCAGCGAGGATCGGCTGTAGCCTCGGCGACCCCAGGGCGCGTGCAAACAAGCCAATCAATGTCTGCCACTCATCAAGAGAAAAACCAAAGAGCACTCCGTCACTGCGGCGTCTAAATTCGAAACGCATGGGCCGATCTGTGACTGCTGTTGGCTCCGCAATACCGAAGAAATGGATGCCTTCCCAGACGCCGCCCGGTTCTAGATGTCGAAGCATCGTGGCAAACTCTTGGATCTGTGGATACGGCGCGAATGGATATGCGACGTCCTTCGCGTCCATGTGAAGCAGCATGTTGAGGTCACCGTCCGAGCCGACTGAGAATGTCAACCGGAATCCACCGGCCTGAACCGGAGGAAAGTATTCCGATACATACTCCCTACCTTGCCGGAAGCGCACTGGCCGATGCTCGCGAATCCAGTGGCCACGCGCGCCTAACCGGTACAAAGTCGCCATGTGAGGTTCGAGCACGTGGCTCAGAGATGCCGGGTCACGCAGCCCCTCATCGCGAAGCGCCACAAACAAATTCCGCCCAGTGAAGACTGGCTTAGGGATATAGAATCCTTCCCGCAGTTCCTTGATCAGATGCGCCACGACCCGAGGGAGAACCTCGGAAACAGGTTGGCCTACCGGGAAGTCCACACTGTCCGGTATTCCAAAACTGTCCATATAATAGCTGTCCAATAGATCGTCTTGGTGGGCGCGGAGACCTCGTACAGCAATCAACGCTTCGAGCAACACGATGAATGCTTGTGTTCCCGGCGCGAGTGGGTCTTCACTGAGTGCCTCGCAAGCGATCTGGATGTATTGGCCCAAGAAAATCCATTCCGCCCGCGATAGGGCTCGTTTTGATTCCCACTTCTTGCGAATGGCCCACAACGATTCGGTCGGCGATTGCTGCAGTTCGGCTACTTCGAGTCGAGTATCTAGCTGGTAGCTTTGGCCCGATTCCAGGAGAATCTTGGCGACATCGGACGTGGAAACTGGCTCTCCCCTTGAACTGGAGAGGACTTGCTTGGATCGCTCCAGGAAGTCGCGTAACGTCTCGGAGATCCGGATCGAAAGGGTCTGCTGTTGGGGTTTACGGTCCATCACATCAGCATAATAACACGGCCTGTTGAATTCTTGCCAGATGAAGCGCGCGCAAACTAAATCACTGTGTGTATTCAACAGTACTTGCATTTTTACGAAGAATGCGCCACCATATCTTCCAGCGTAACCACTTCTGCGGTTAGGGATGCCGCTTTATGAGCGTAGAACTCGGTCGGACTGCTTCGTCAGTTCTCGACACAACTTTCGAGGCCCACTACAGCGTAGGTGAACTCGCCCGGCAATGGAAACTCGGCCGGGAGACTGTTCGCCTACTCGTGAAGGACGAGCCCGGTGTCCTAAAAATTCGGATGGGGCGCCGTAAGGCCCTAACGCGCTACAGCATTCCAGAATCGGTGGCCCGGCGGGTACACACCAGATTGTTCAATCCGGCGGCTTAGTTAGAAAACTCAGCAGTTCGCAAACCGCTTGATTCGACCTGCACTGTTGATCCATCCGGGACTGCCGCGATTTCACACAATCTCGTCCGACCTGAAGCCGAGCTCCCGAAGGAAGTAGTCGGCGCGCTCGTAGGCGTCCCGCCTCAGGAGCAGTCGCTGGTCGAGATCATAAACGTCTTCGAAGTCCGCGACGAACGAGGGGCCGACGTGCTCTGGGGAAGCGAACTTCTCCCCGATCTTCGCAAACCCTTCACGGACGAGGCTATCGCCTATATGCGGCCGGGCTTCGGCGACCAGCGCGTCAACGCCTCCTGAATAGTTGGTCAGCGCGAAATAGATATCCCAGGCATCCTTCTCCTTGAGCCGTTCGTGAAGGGCCATACCCTTCATCACCAGAAAGGGCACTATCGACGCCACAAGCACGCTTGCGGAGTCTCTACCTCCGTCAGGAAGGGTACCTTCAACCCTGACCTCCGTGAACATTTCGAATGCAAGATCACAACCGCGCGCCTTCCTTGCTCTGCTGTCCTGAATCCTCTGCGTGCGATGACTTCTCCCGGTTCCGCCGTACTCTCCGGCCAAGAAATCAACCTCCACTCGAATCGGCTTCCCCGCGACCAAGACCGTCCGAAAGAAGATGAACGGCTGTTGTTTATGAGGCTCATATCCCCGTTTGAGCAGCAGCCGCCGAATCGTTTCATAGCCGACCTCCTGCACTTTGGCATGGTTTAATGCCAGATCGACGTCGAGCGTGCCCACATGTCGGTTCGGATACGCGGGCAGGATGAACTCGGGAACCCATCCACCGACCACCACGATGTCGTCATGGTATTCGCCTAGGAGGCGTGCCAGTTCCAGAAGAACCGACTTTGCGGCCGCAATCTGATCCGCGGAATAATCTCGGAACGTCAGCGCCATTCGGCAGCAATCACCTCTTTGAGAATTGCTTCGGCAGCCTCTTCTCCGCGTCCCTTCGTCTGGCGTAGGTCCAAATAAAGCTGCACGGGCGAGACGATCGGTGCCTGATCGACCCGGCGGACGCCATATAGCACACCCTCGTCGTATGGCGAAAGCACCGTCACATTCGCGCCGCTGTTGACCCGTTTCAGGCCGGCGCGTGCGGCCAGTTGTTCAAGATTTCCAAGGTAATACGCCGTCACCCTTTGGTAGCGGACGACCGGTTGAAGTCGAGCGGCGCCGGAGAACGCCGTGAATCCCAACTCGCCCCCGGGTTCGCTAGCGTTCACAACCAACATCGACTCCGTTGCCGGGACCGGCTGCATCGAGTAGAAATCAGCCGCGGCGCTACGGCTCAGCCGGTAGTTCTCACTCCAATCTGTGATCAGTGGCAATGCGGCGCGATCGAACGAGCGCAATCCAAAACCCCTGTCGTCCGAATCAATCCACTCGCGATCGGCGAGCAACTTCTTGACGTTTGCGATCTGCCCCAAGCTCACTCGTGCTTCGTTGGCCAGCTCCTGCGTTTTCCATCGGCGCGGGCCTCTGGTCAGCAAGACTCGCAACACCCGCTCGGCCTTAGGGGAGTAAAGTGACCGGAGGTTCCGTCGCACCACCGCCGAATTCGGATACGCAGAGCGCTGAATGTATACGCCATCGAAGGCAAGACGGCAGTTGCCAGCCAGATCGATGAATCCGACTCCCATCTCCATGCAAATCGCACTAGCGCCATGCGACACATAAGGTGCGATGAACACCGGGTAGTCATTGCTGCCCTTCACCGCGTGCAGGAGCTGTAGGCAGGCCTCCCGGGCCAACCTAGGCTGACCAAAAGTCTTCACTTCGCAGACCAGTCGGTGACGTTTTTCGCGAACGCGAAGTGTGGCCAAAAGATCGATTTCTGTCCGTCCGACGTGTACCTTGTGGCGGAACTGCAGATCCTCGAGAAACGGAACGTCTCGGAGCGTTTGCGCGAGGACACGTTTTGCATCGACCTCAATGCCGGCCTCTTTCATCTCCACCCCATTTTTCAGCATTTGTTGAAAGCTATTATTTCAGTGAAAGTTTCAATGTGTCAAGTGGATCTCGAATCTCACCTGGTAGGGATGACAACCAACCTCGGTGTGGGCTTCTCGCTGAACGCTTCTTTGAGCACGCTCGTCAACCGCTCCTGCCGCTCGGTCACCCAAGCGGCATAATGCCGGCGAACCATGTCTTCGGTGTCGCCGAGCAGTTCGGCAACATCGCGCACGGTCACGTTGGGCCGCTGCAGGAGAATTCGCGCGAATGTGTGGCGGAACCGATGGGGTGTCGGTTTCTCTGGCCAAGGGCCGCAGAGCTTCCAGAGCCGCTTTAGCTTCCGCCGCCAAACATCCGTGACCACGTTCATGTCTCTGGTCGAGTGCTCTCCGAAAATGAGGGGGCCATATTGCGCCGCGCGGGCACGCATCCGCTGCTGCAACCAATCGGGCACCCACGTGTATACCTTCCGGCCGTTCTTGGTGGTCCGAATGTGACACTCGCCGGTTGTTTGCAGCCGGTCGATATGAAACGTGCATACATCCGAGATGCGCAGACCGGTATAAACCGAAACCGATATAAAATCGGCGAGATCCTGTCCTGACCACTTGTACTTGTAGTTGACCGTCAGTCCGGGCTCCGCCGGCCGATGATGAACCTTCCGTGACCAGAGGACCTGGCGTTTACCATACTGCGTATCGCACGCCTCGAACATCCGCTTCAGCTCTTCATCGCTGAACGGAAGCCGCTCTTTGGAACGCGAATCGGCGCCGGCGCGCCCCCGTGGATTTTTCACCAGCCGCGCTGGGTTGCGGATGATCCATTCGTTGCTCACGGCGAATTCGAAGAACGCCTTCATGGTGCTCATGTTCTTCGCGGCGGTGAGCGGACTCACCTGCCATGATTGGCGGAACTCCCGCACGTCGATTGGCCCCCACTGGTCGATCATGACGTATCCCTTCTCGGCCGAGTACGCCTTGAACTTCTTCATCAGGAAGCCGTAATTCCGCTGAGTGTTCCAGGCGGAGGATTCGGCGTGCTCACCAAGGAATGCCGCCGCGGCGCGTTCGATGGTTACGCCTTCCGGGCTGGGCCCAACTGGTTCCAGAGCGGGTTGCTTCGGCGGGGGTGGCGCTGTATGACCGTCCCACCGGCCCGCAGCTTCCCAGGCGCTCGCTACAGCCTTGGCGTCGGGCCAAGCGGTCTGTTTCGTATTCTTGCGCTTGAATTGTCCGCCCAAAGTGCCATCGGCATAGATCGGGCAGCGGCACTTTTTCCAGCCGCGCCGCAACTCATCGCTTTCGTAGTTTCGGAAGTCCGGCTCGTAGTCGCCAAGGCATTTTCCGGGTGTTCGGAAGTGCCTGCGATAGAGGTTGAGGGGCATGAAGGCTGGGCCTCATTGTAACATTGATTGCCCACCATTGCCCACCGTTTTGCCCACGACCGCCGTAAGTTACTGATTCTAAAGTGGCGGAGAGACAGGGATTCGAACCCTGGATAGAGTTTCCCCTATACACGCTTTCCAAGCGTGCGCCTTCAACCACTCGGCCATCTCTCCGTCGGGAACCGGTCGGGTCTCCACTCAGGATACCATGCGACCCGGCGCCCAAGCTCTCTCTAGAAGAACCCCAGCGGCTTCGTGCTGTAGCTCACCAGCAGGTTCTTGGTCTGCTGATAATGCTCCAGCATCTGCTTATGCGTCTCGCGTCCGAAGCCCGACTCCTTATATCCGCCAAACGCCGCACCCGCCGGATACACGTGATAGCAGTTCGTCCAGCAGCGCCCCGCTTTGATCGCCCGGCCCACGCGATAGCAGTTGTTCACATTGCGCGACCACACGCCCGCGCCCAATCCGTACACGGTGTCGTTTCCGATCGCGATCGCCTCGTCCAGCGTCTTGAACCGCGTCACCGAAAGCACCGGCCCAAAAATCTCCTCCTGGAAGATGCGCATCTTGTTGTGGCCGGTGAACACGGTCGGCTGCAGGAAGTAGCCCTTCGCCAGGCTCCCGCCCAGCTCCGCGCGCCCGCCGCCCGTCTTGCAAACCGCGCCTTCCGCCTTGCCGATCCGCATGTATTCGAGGATCTTCTCCATCTGATCCTGCGACACCTGCGGCCCCATCATGGTGGTCGCATCCAGCGGATTGCCTACCTTGATCTTCTCGACGCGCGCCACGGCCTTCTCCAGGAACTGATCGAAAATCGAATCCTGGATCAGCGCGCGCGACGGGCACGTGCACACTTCGCCCTTGTTGAAACAATACAGCGCAAAGCCTTCGAGCGCCTTATCCAGAAACTCATCGTCGGCGTCCATCACGTCCGCGAAGAAAATGTTCGGCGACTTGCCGCCCAGTTCCAGCGTCTGCGGGATGATCGGCTCCGCCGCATAGCGCATGATCAGCCGGCCCGTGGTCGTCTCGCCCGTGAACGCGATCTTCGCAATCCGCGGGTTCGACGCCAGCGCCTTGCCAATCTCGCCGCCCGGCCCCGTCACCACGTTCAGCACGCCCGCGGGCAGGATGTCCTGCGTCAGTCCCGCAAAAATCGCCAGGCTTAGCGGCGTGTTCGACGCCGGCTTGATCACCACGCAATTGCCCGCGCCGATCGCCGGCGCCAGCTTCCAGGCCGCCATCAACAGCGGGAAGTTCCACGGGATGATCTGGCCCACCACGCCCATCGGCTCCTTAAAGTGGTAAGCGATGGTATCATCGTCCAGCTCGGTGACCGATCCCTCTTCCGCCCGGATGCACGCCGCGAAATAACGGAAATGATCGATCGCCAAAGGCACATCCGCATTCCGCGTTTCGCGAATCGGCTTGCCGTTATCGATCGTCTCCGCCAGCGCCAGCGCTTCCAAATTCTCCTGCATGCGATCCGCGATCCGCAGCAGAATCTGCGCGCGCTCGGTGGCCGATGTATGCGCCCAGTGATCCTTCGCCGCATGCGCCGCATCGAGCGCCTTCTCCACATCTTCCGGCGTCGACTTGGCGAACTCTGCCAGCGGCTCCCCGTTCATCGGGCTGTGACTCACAAAGTAACGGCCGTGTACCGGAGGCTTCCAGCGCCCCCCGATGTAGTTGTCGTACCGCGACTGAACTCCGGCCTTATGCAAACTCTCCAGAGCATGCTGGACAGTTGTTTCCTTTTCCAAATTGATAGCCATGACGAATTCCTCTTCTCTTTCTTGTCTGGGAAATAGAGATGCGGACAGGTAGGTCTCCGGCAAACGGACGATACCCTGTCCAAAATTTGCCTTAAATCCATATATGCGATTCAGACCTTATTATCTGACTAAGCTCACCGCCCGTCAATAGACCATAGAATCCAGGCGCCGACGCACTTGGCAAGCCTAAATACCGGAAGCCTCTGATGTTTGACATCGGAACCCACGATTGGGACGCAGCGAATAATGCGAGAACCGCCCCACTCGTCTGCGGTGCAACTTGCTCGGCGCTAGTCTGGTAATGAACATGCCGTCCATCTTTGAGGCAAGGGCATTCCTGGTCGTGGCGACGACCTTGATCGGATTGCTGGTCTCCTGCACAGGGAACATTCCCGTTCCATATCCGTACAAGGCCGCCATCTATCTCGAAAACTCAGACTCAGAAGCAGTGAAGGTGTTTCCATTCGACGGCCAAGCGCTCACAATTCCCTTGCCCTTGTGTCTTGGCCGAGCCAAGTTTGGCCCAGATGGAAAATCCCTGTACGGCACTAACCTAACTCGGCTCCAACCGTACATCACGCGACCGTCGAGAGGGCTTTCGAGAATCGAGTTCAACCCGACTCGAGCAAATATGGTACCAGGCACGTCCACGTTCGACATCAAGAGCTTTGCGGTGGCTGTTCGCCAGGACAAGGTCGTAATTACCGGAGGAAATGGGAGAAGTTGTGGAGTGTTTGAGATTCTGCTTCCGGCCGGGACTTCCAGACAAGTTCTAACGTACGATTGCAGCTATCGATGGGCTTGGGACCTTCTGAGCTTGTCACCGGACGGTGAGCAGGCGGTCGCCACTGTCGGCAGTTACTCGGATCACGACCTTCACTTGGAACTGATTGATCTTGTTCATGGAACTACAAAGCCCTTCGGAAGCACGTTCTTGGTCGGGGTGTGGTCGCCAGACGGAAAGTGGATCGCAATTACTGAGAATCGGACTGAACGCATTTTCCTGATCGATCCTCACAGCCCTTCACACCGACGATCGCTTGGCAGCGGCACTTCCGTTCCGCCTGAGTGGTCACCTGATTCACGCTACCTACTGATCTGGAAGTATTCCTTATTCCGATGCGGTTTTTACGTCGACATCGAAGCGCCCGCAACGCTCGAAACCTTGGATATCGAAACCGGGAACAGGTCGAGCATCAGAAGTTCCCAATGTCAGTTGGAGAGAGGAACGGCTGGCTGGCTGAGCGGTGAAATTGCGCCGTAACAATTCGGGGGGAGCGCCTTCAGACGGTGCGTTCCGCTGTGCGAAGTCCACGGCGGTTAAGAGGGCGATCAGCCAGCCGACAACGACCTGGACACCCGCTCTGATCCACGTTTAATGGCGGGAAAATCGATGTGCATCGACTGTTCCAGTTCGAGTGGGACGAAATCAAGGCTACATCTCGAACCTCGGCAAGCAAACCCGAGCCCCCAGCCCCCGCTCCCCAGCCCCGGGCGAGCGTAGCTCGCCCTACTGCTTGATGATCGTCCCGTCGAGCCGCCGCACTTCGCCCCAGCCGCCGTTCAGCCGCTGCCGTTCGCCCCGCTCAAACGTGCCGTAAGGATACTTGGCGGCCGCTTTCTCGTCCACCTCGATCCCCCAGCCCGGAGCCTCGTTGGCGTACAGGTACCCGGCCTTCATCACCGGGCACCCATGAAATACCTCCTGCACGCGATCGTTGAACGCCGAGTATTCCTGAATGCCGAAGTTATAGCAAATCAGATCCAGCGTCACGTTCGCCGCATGCCCGATCGGCGACACATCCCCCGGCCCGTGCCACGCCGTCTTCACCCCAAAGATCTCCGCCATCGCCGCGATCTTGCGCACCGGCGTCAGTCCGCCCGCCTGCGTCACGTGAATGCGGATATAGTCGATCAGCCGCTCCGAGATCAGCGGCGTCCATTCGTGCGGGCTGTTAAACAGCTCTCCCATGGCGATCGGCGTCGCGCATTGGCTGCGGATCTGCCGGAAGTAATCGATGTCTTCCGGCGAAAGCGCATCTTCCATGTAGAACATCTTGAAGCGTTCGGCGTCCTTCAGAAACTGCACCGCCTGGTTCGGAGTCACTCGTTCATGTACATCGTGCAGTAACTCCACTTCGTCCCCAAGCTGCTTGCGGCATTCCTCAAATAACTTCAGCGCACGCCGGATATAATACGCCGGCTCGAACACCGGACCCTCGTGCAGCGCGCCCACCGTCGCATCGCCGCGTGACGCGCCATATCCCGCCATGCCCGGCACGCCCACCTGCACGCGCACATGCCGGAAGCCCGCGTCCATGAACTTCCGCGCCTGGTCAATCGTCTGCTGGATCTCCGCGCCCGCCGCATGCGTGTAGCAAGCCGCCGCCTCGCGGCACTTGCCGCCCAATAACTCATAAACCGGCAAGCCGGCCTGCCGTCCCTTGATGTCCCATAGCGCCTGGTCCACGCCGCTGATCGCGTTGTTCAGCACCGGCCCGTTGCGCCAGTACGAGCTGTCATAGCAAGCCTGCCAGATATCTTCGATCCGGTCAGCCTTCTTGCCGATCAGGAACGGTTTCAAATACCGCTCCACCGCGGCATTCACCAGTTCGGCACGCTGCGTGAACGTGCCGCAGCCGTAGCCATACAGCCCGTCTTGGTCGGTCGTGATTTTGACCACCGAAAGCCGCAGCCCCGCGGGTGCGGTCGCAATCACGCTCACATCTTTGATTACCGGCGAGGGCAGCGCCCGTGTGGCGGTTTGTGCGCGCGCCGACAACAAGGTGGCCGGAGCGGCGGCCAACCCTGCGACAAATCCTCTGCGATTGATCGATGACTTCACTTATGGTCCTTGTAGTCCAGCATGCCCTTCAGACCCTTCAACTGCTCCGTGATCTTGCGCTCCCGCGACACCAGCGAAAGCACATAGACCACCAGGATCAGCCAGGCAGCCAGAAACCCATAAAACATGAATGTAAAATTACGTGTATCCATTTTCGGATTCCTTTAAACCGCGTGCGCGTAACGGCGCAGTGAATCGATTTCGCGCTGCACTTCCTCTTGCCGCAGCCGGATCAGCGTCAGCACCACGGCTAGCAGGATCAATGCCAGCAGGTTCAGCGCCGCCGTCCAATACATCGCCGGATCGATGCTGCCGCCGCCCCAGAACACCGGCTGCGGATGCTGCGTGCGCCACCATTTGATCGAGAAGAAAACAATCGGCACGTCCGTGAACGCGAAGATATTGAACACCGCGCCGATGCGTGCCCGCGCCGTGGGCTCCTCGATCGCCTGCCGCAGCATCAGGTATCCGGCATACAGCAGCCAGCACACCAGCGCCGACGTCAGCCGCGCGTCCCAGGTCCACCAGATGCCCCAGATGATCCGTCCCCAAATCGATCCCGTCACCAGGTTCGCGGCCAGAAACGCGAGGCCGACCTCGGTCACGGCTACCGCCACCGCGTCGTACTTGAAATTCTTCGTCACCAGAAACGACACGCTGGCAATCCCTGCCACGGCCGCGCACAGCATCGCCGTGATCGCCGCCGGTACGTGAAAGAAGATGATGCGGTAGATCATCCCCTGCGACGCTTCATCCGGAAGCTGCATGAAGATCGAGTACAGGTTGCGGGCCAGCAGCACCGCCGCCAGTATACCCAGGCCGTAAATGATTTTCTCGCGCATAATTCACCCCACTAACACGGTTTCGAGCAGGAGCAGCGACAGGGCCGTGAAGATCACGTCAAACGCCACCAACAGCCGCAGCCAGATTTCGTTCTCTCCGCCCAGCGGCTTGCCGGCGATCAAATCCATGCTCAACTGCATCGCGCTCATCAGCGCCGGAATCAGCATGGGATAAACCAGCAGCGGGGCCATCAGTTCGCGCAACCGGATATTCACCGTCAGCGCGCTGAAAATCGTCCCGATGACCGTCAGCCCCCAAGTGCCCAGTGCCAGCACCAACAACAAAGACCAGAACCGGCTGGTCCAGTGCACATTATAAAAGATGCCAAACACCGGTAAGGAAACCAACTCCACCGCCATCACTAACACGAAGTTCGCCAGCGCCTTGCCCAGAAACAGTGCGCCTCCGGAAATCGGCGCCGCCACCAGCGCGTCCAGGCAGTCATTCGGCAGCTCGCGCGCGAAGCTGCGATTCAGCACCAGCGTGCCCGCGAACGCAAACACGATCCATAGCAGCCCGCCCGACATCTCGCGCGTCTGATCGGCCGTCGGGTCGAACGCGAAACTGAACAGCACCAGAATCACCAGCGCGAACGCCAGCGAGGCATTGATGGCTTCCTTGGTGCGCAGCTCGGCACGCAGATCTTTACGGGTGATCACCAGCACTTGCCGGATAAAATCCATCAACCCTCGCCGTAGTGCGCGTAAACCCAGCCGGGGTCGGCCACCATCTCCGGTGTGCGCTCGCCGTGGAATGCGATCTTGCCGCGGTTCAACAGGGCTACGTGCGTGGCCAGTTCCAGTGCCTCGCGCAACTGGTGCGTGGACATCACCACGGTGCGCCCCGCCACCAAGGCATCCTGCAACAGGCGTTGCAGCACGGCGATCGCGCGGTCGTCCAGAGCCGTGAATGGTTCATCCAGCAGCAGTACGGATGGCTGATGGAGAAACGCGCGCGCCACCGCTAGCCGCTGCCGCATGCCGCGCGAAAACTCCCGCACCAGCCCGTCTTTGGCGCGCTCCAGGCCCGTGCGCTCCAGCCACTCCATGGCCGTCTTCCGCGGATTCGGTAGATTGTACAGACGCCCGAACAGGCTCAAATTCTCGAATGCGGATAGCTCGTCGTAAACCGAAATGCCGTGCCCGATCCAGCCCACCCGCCGGCGCGTCTCTGTCTCCCGCGGATCGCAGCCGAGGATCCGGACCTGCCCCCGCGCCGCCTTCGAAAACCCGCCGATAATGCGCAGCAGCGTGGTCTTACCCGCGCCGTTGCGGCCGATCAACGCCAGGCACGCGCCCTGCTCGGCGCCCAGCTTCACGTCGCGCAGTGCGGGATAGTCGCCAAAAAACTTCCAGACCCCCTCAGCCGCGACCGCGGTCATTCTGTCCTTTCGCTGAGTCCTTACCCTCCACCTCGACCTCAATCCCGGCGGTGACCCGCACTCGTGCGCCCTTTCCCTTTCGACCGCGGCTGCCAGGGAGGGAGGGAAGTGCGGTTGCCAGCTCGACGGGTTGCGAGATGGGTTGCGCGCGATAGAGCACCATGAACCCCAGCGCCAGAATCCCGAAGGCCAGCGCCAGAATCCATTTCATATTCTGCTGCAAGATCTTCGGCGATACTTCCTCGAACGAAGGTCCATTATCGCTATCGCTCGAATCATCCGCGCCGGCCACCGGCGCCACGCCCGCAATCTCCACCTTGTAAGTCGCGGTCTTCACGCTATAAATCGAAGCCTGCGAGCGCGGCTCCTGTCCGCGGCTCTCCAAACCTTCGCCCTTGATCGTGATGCCGTTCGGAACCACCAGCAGCGTAGGCTCTTCGGTCTTACCGAATATCTTCCCTTCATACACCGCGCCCGAGTCATAGGGAACCGTGTAACTGATCTGGAAGTCCGTCTCGCCCGGCTTAATCGGGAAACCAACCTTATAAACGTCCGGCTGCTTGGTCTGGTCCGCTTCCGTGTCGATCGGCATGCCGTGCGGCGCGGTAGCTTTCACTTGTACTTTACCCTTGGCCACGGCCGGAAGATAGAACTTCAAGGTGCCGCCCTCCGGATCGTTATAAGTCGTCTTGCCGTTATTACTGAACTGGAAACCCTCGCTGACCTGCATCTGGCCGCCGGTAGGTTGAAAAATCAAGAAATGCCGGGCAATCTTAGCATCCCCCGGCTGCTTCGAGGAGTTATAAACATCCAGCGAAAGCCCTGTAGTAGCCGAACCGGGAGGCAGGATGTTATTATAAACGACGCCGTCGAAAGCCGTCTGAACCAATTGCGGCCCTTGCAGAGACTGGTCAATCACAAACTTACCATCTGCCCCCGACTTCACGCTCTGGATGGACTCCATCCCAGCCTGCCCCAACTTATACAAAGTAACCGTAGCTCCCGCCTGAGGCTTGCCCGTAGTCCGATTAACAACCGTGCCATCTACAGCCAGCAAAGGAAAACATAAAAGCAATAAAGCCGCAGATGCACGCAGATGCACGCAGATAACTCCGGTTTTATCCGTGTGCATCTGTGTCCATCTGTGGCTAAATAATGTGTTCACGCCCCCACCTTCATAGGCTTCCCGCACTCCCCGCAGAACTTCAGCGGCTGAGCAAACTTAGCCCCGCAATGCGGACAAGTCAAAGGATCGACTGTGGCTTTCTTCTGAACCGGCGCCGGCGGCGGAACTGCCCCATTCAAGTTCAGTTCCCGTTTCAACCGGTCCACCTCCGCCAGCACCCCGGCCAACTCCGTCTGCAGATCCTTCTTCGTCTGTTGGTAATCCTGGTCGGATAACTTACCCACCCGGTATTCAAACTGTAAGTCGCGCAGGTTATCATAAATGGCCGCTTTGCGCTCGTCGAGATGTTGAAAAGGAGAAACCGGCTCCGGCTTGGGCAAATCCTTGGCCCGCACGCCCAGGATGAAAACAATCACCCCCACAGTGAGCAAAGCTGCAATCGCGATGGTCATTATTCCAGGTGCGCCAGGTCCTTCTCGATTTGTTCGCGGTATTTGGCGAGTTCCGATTCGTCCACGGCGGGCCCCAGTTCCGGAATCGGGTGCGGCCTGCGGTAGCGCCGCACAAATAACCAGATAACTGCCAGTCCCGGTATGATCAGCAGGTAGGGAACAATCCAGCCCATCGCGCTCGGGTAGCCCAGATAAACCCCCGGCCCATACTCCGCTACAAACTCGTCAATGATCGCCTTGTCCGTCCAGCCGGCGGCTTGTAACTTGGCGATCTTCTCTTTGGCCGGTTTCGAGAAACTGCACTCCAGCATGGCGCAAGTAGCTACCGAATCCTTGCACCCGCACTGGCAGGCGATGTGCGCCGCCACGCGCCGGACGTCCACACTGGGTTTTTCCGCTGCCGTGTTCGCAAAGGCAGGCGCCAGCGGCCACACCGCCAGCGCCAGGATGAGGAGATTATTTCGGAACTTCTGCATAGTTTCTCGCAATCCCAACTACTTCGGTGCGAGCGTATTGTAACTTCACTTTGCTTGGAATCAGGCACACCAGTGTACCGCCAATCAGCACTAGGCCGCCGAGCCAGATCCACGACACCAACGGGAAAATATACGCCTGAATAATCGCGCGCTGGCCATCGTCGGACATGCCCCCAAAATTAAGGTACAGATCTTCGTTCAGCCTGGGCCGTACGCCGACCTCCGAAGTGCCCTGCCGGCTGGCTTTATAAAAGCGCTTCTCCGGCTCCAGCGTGCCCAGCACATCGCCGCCGCGCGAGACCTGAATCACTGCCCGGTTCCAGCTATAGACAGGCGTGTCTCCATTCTGCAGATCCAGGGCCTTCAGGCTGTAATGGCCCAACTGGAACGTATCGCCGATGTTCAACTCTTTCACGTCCTTCTGGTTGAAAGCCGCGCCGGTAAAGCCGATGAACATCAGCACGATCCCCATGTGGACCAGGTATCCGCCATAGCGCCGCGTGTTGCGATGCGTCAGTTCCACGGTGGCACGGAGCAGATTCATGTGCGTCTTGGCCCCGATCGCGTGCGCACCTTTGTAAAACTCCATCAGTACGGTCAGCGCCACAAACAGGCAGAAGCCGAACGCGATCAGCGCATAGTAATTCCGCACGCCCGCCGCCACTAAGACCCCGATCAGCACCAGCGAGGCAATTCCCGGCCATTGGAAATTCCGGCGCAAGCTTTCGAACGACGTGCGGCGCCAGGCGAACAGCGGTCCTAAACCCGTCAGCAACAGCAGGAACAATCCCAGCGGGATCATCAGCCGGTCGAACCATTCTTTGTCCAGGCTGATCTTCTCGCCGCCAAAGATACTCAGTTCGGAGATGACCGGGAACAAAGTCCCCCATAGCACCGCGAAGCAACTTGCCAGCAGGATCAGATTATTGAACAGGAAGCTCGATTCCCGCGAGACCACGCTTTCCAGTTCCGCTTCGCTCTTCAGATAATCCAGCCGGTCCAGAATCAAATAGACCGTCGCCGCGATGGTTATCGCCAGAAACGATACGAAGTATTTGCCGAGCGGTCCTTGCGCGAAGGCATGTACGGAATTGACTAAGCCCGTTCGGGTAAGTGAGGTACCGAAGATACAAAGAAAGAAGGTGACCGAAACCAGTGCCATGTTCCACACCTTCATCATGCCCTTTTTCTCCTGCATCATCACCGAATGCAGAAACGCCGTGCCGCTTAGCCAGGGCAGCAGGGAAGCATTTTCCACGGGGTCCCAGCCCCAGTAACCGCCCCATCCCAGCACGTGATATGCCCAGGCCGCCCCCAGCATGATGCCGGTGCTCTGGAACAGCCAGGTGACCAATGTCCATCGCCGCGTCGTATGAATCCACGCATCGCCCGGCTGCCGGGTGATCAGCGAGGCAATCGCAAACGCAAAGGGCACCGCGAAGCCCACGTAGCCCAGATACAGCATCGGCGGATGGATCGCCATCGCCGGATATTGCAGCAGCGGATTCAATCCGTTCCCGTCCTGCACCGCCGTAATCGAGCCTTCCACCGCCAGCATCTTGAATGGCCCGGACACGAAGTTATTCAGTAACAGGAAGAACGTTTGCACGAACATCAGCACCGATACCACATACGGCATCATGTCACGATGCTTGCGCCGGTTCGTAAATACCACTACCGCGGAGTAAGTCGAAAGCAGCCAGCTCCAGAACAGCAGCGAGCCTTCCTGTCCGCCCCACCAGGCCGCAACCTTATATAAGAGCGGCATCGCCCGGTTGCTATGCTCGGCCACGTACGAGAAACGGAAGTCGCCGGTAACCAGGGCATAAACTAAAATGCCCGACCCGATGGAAATCAGGACCCATACCGAGTAAACCGCCCGCTCGCCGCTAACTACTAGAAACGGTTTATGTTTGAGCCGCCCGATGAGCGACGCCAGTAAGGCGTAAATTGCCACGCAAAACGCCAGCAATACTGCTAGCGACGCTACGTTCTCCATCGTTTGCCTTTCTAGCTGGTCTTGTTAACGGGTAGGGCCGGGGCCGCTCGTAATTGGCTCGGCTTGGCTTCATACTTCGATGCGCACTTGGCCTGGATCTGGCTCGCGTGAAACACACCATCGTGTCCCATGCGGCCGTCGGCCAGCGCCTGCGCGCCATCGCGGAAAGTATCGGGAAGGGGATCGCGGCCGGTGTATGCTACCTGCAGGTGAAGCTTGTCCTGCACCAGCGTGAACCGAACCTGGCCTTCGCTGCGTTTGATCGAACCGCTTTCCACGTCCCCTGCCACTCGCACACGCTGATCGAAGGCCCGGTCGCCCATCTGCCCCACTTCGGCGATGGTCTTGTAATAGGTTTTGGTTTGGTTGACCCCAGAGCTCGCCAGCCACAGCAGTGCGCCGATAACCAGCGCAATCAGGGCGGCAAATTTCCCGTATTTTCTCATACGTCCCTCTGAAGCCACTAGTATATCGAAAAGCGAGCGGGATATCTGGATGGAATAGACCGCGGCTGCCGGGCGCGTCTGTCCAACGGCTTGTCAAAATTATAAGTAATTGTAACTAAACGACTTATTGGCTTCGAACGGCACGGAACAACTTATCCCATCGCAACTTTCATCCTCACCAAGTTTTTTTGCCGCTCCCCCATTCACAACCTAGCCCAAGAACGCTATCCGCCCGATTTCTCATCAGCCTACGGCCCGCCGCGCGGGTGCGTGAATCCAGCCTTCCGCGCCGCCAATGTTAATTTGTAAGCGGCAGGGCGGATCGTTGCGCCCGGCAGCCACGGCGCGCCGAGTGGCCCACTTCGCCGCCTGCCGTTCCAGCCATCCCGGAAGGAAAATCTAGAAAGTCGATGAAATACATAACTCCCGATCAGCAGCAGCAATCCCGCCGCGAAGTCCACCCGGCTCTCCGGCAGCATCACGTTACACCCATCACTTCGCATCTGTACGTCGTCACCGTAGTCAGCAATCCCATGCGTTACTACGCGCGATACAAGCTCTATCAAGCCTTCTCCAAGATGGTCGAGGAGGCCGGCGGCATCCTCTATACGGTCGAATTGGCCCTCCGCGACCGGCATTTCGAACTCACCGATCCCGCCAATCCGCGCCACATCCAGCTCCGCTCGCCGGACATCCTCTGGCACAAAGAAAACTTGATCAACATCGGCATGTCCCGCCTGCCGCACGACGCCGAGTACGTCGCCTGGATCGACGCCGATCTCCAATTCGCCCGCCCCGACTGGGTCCAGGAAACCCTGCACCAGTTGCAGATCTACAAAGTGGTTCAGATGTGGAGCCACGCTATTGACTACGGCCCCGATCATCAGCCCATCGCCCAGTTCGGCAGTCTGTTCGCGTCTTACTTGAAGGACCACCGCGTCCTTCAGCCCATCGCCCGCAATCCCCGCGTGGCGGACGCCTACACGCTGGGCTCCGGCGCCTACCCATACAGAGGCGCGATGCATACTGGCTACGCCTGGGCCGCCCGCCGTTCGGCGATCAGCGATCTCGGTGGTCTCGGCGACATCGGCATCCTGGGCTCCGCCGATCGTCACATGGCCTATGCCCTGCTCGGCCAGGTCGATAAGTCATTTCCCGTGGGCATCAGTCAGTCATATGTGAATTACTGGATGCGCTGGCAGAACCGCGCCGAAAAGTTCATCGAACGCCAGGTGGGAGTCGTCAGCGGAACCGTCAATCACTATTGGCACGGCTCCAAGCAGCATCGCCGCTACCAGGACCGCTGGAAGATCCTGATCCAGGACGGCTTCGACCCGGACCTCGATCTCAAGTACGACTTCCAGGGCGTCTTGCAACTCACCCACCGTAACCCCAGGCTGCGGGACGACCTGATCCAGTATTTCAATGTGCGCAACGAAGATTCCATCGACCTGTAATTACTGCCTGCCTGTTATTATGAAGGCGCATGTCCCAGTCAGTTCCCACGGTGGTCATCGTGGGCCGGCCGAACGTCGGAAAGTCGACCCTCTTTAATCGCATTACCGGCCAGCGCCGTGCCATCGTCGGTGACGAGCCTGGCATCACGCGCGACCGCCTCCACGGACTGACTGACTACCAGGGCCGGCCGTTCGAGCTCATCGATACCGGCGGTATCGTGGTCGACGACTCCGAATATATCCCCAGCCAGATCCTCAAGCAGGCGCGCTACGCCCTCGAGCGCGCCTCACACATCATCTTCCTGGTCGATGGCCGCGCTGAAATCACCGCGCCCGATCGCGACCTCGCCCGCATGCTCCTCCGTCTCGGCCGCCCCGTCTCGCTCGCGGTGAACAAGGCCGATACCGGCGCGCGGGAAGATCTGGCACACGGTTTCTATTCACTCGGCATCCGCGACATTTTCCCCGTCTCCGCCGAACACGGCATCGGCGTGGATGCTTTGCTCGAGCACGTCACTGCCGGCTTCGCGCCGGCCGCCGAAGCTTCCGCCGCGGAGGCCGCGCACTCCGTCAAGGTGGCCATCATCGGGCGCCCGAACGTCGGCAAATCCACTTTGCTCAACGCCCTCACCGGTGAAGACCGCGCCATCGTCTCACCCATCGCCGGCACTACCCGCGATTCGGTCGATGAAGAAGTGGTCCGCGGCGACGCTACTTACACCTTCGTCGATACCGCGGGTATCCGCCGCAAGGGCAAGACCAAGCTCATGGCCGAAAAGCTGAGCGTCGTCATGGCCCGCCGCTCCATCCGCATGGCCGACGTCGTCCTCGTCGTCATGGATGCCTCCGAAGGCGTCCTCGGCCTCGACGCCACCATCGCCGGCTACGCGCATGAAGGCGGCTCCGGCGTCATCCTGTGCGTCAATAAGTGGGACCTCATCGCCGACCACAAGAAGCGTGCTTTCGAACAGGACGTGCGCGACCACCTCAAGTTCCTCGACTACGCTCCCGTCCTGTTCCTCTCCGCCAAGACCGGCGCGGGCGTCGACCGGATCTTCAAGCTCATCCGCGAAGTCTACGAGTCGGCCACCAAGCGCATCACCACCGGTGAACTGAACCGCTTCGTCGAGCGCTTGCACTTCGAAGAGCGCAAGATCTACTACATCACGCAAGCCGCCGTCCGCCCGCCGACTTTCGTCCTGTTCACCGCCCGCGCCACCCCGCTGCATTTCTCCGATGAGCGCTACCTCGTTAATCAGATCCGCAAAGAATTCGGTTTCCGGGGAACGCCCATCATTCTCAAGATCAAGGCCAAGGCGGCCAAAGCCCGCTGATTTACAAAACTATACAAAAACCCGCCAGCAAACCCCGCCGATTTGTAGCATCATCGATAAAGGATGCACCGAGGGTCGTTCATCGCATTAGCAACCACTGTTCTCGCCGCGACGCTTTCCGCCGCGCCCGCGTTTGACTTCACCCTGCGCGATGCCGATGGCGCTGCGCACACTCAGCTCGAGTGGGCGCAATCGCGCGCCGTGGTGCTCTATTTCGTCACCACCGACTGCCCGCTCAGCAATGCCTACGCGCCGGAGATGGACCGCATCGAGGAAGCCTACACGCCGCGCGGCGTCCGCTTCTACGCCGTGCAGGGCGACACCACCGTCCCCGATGACCAGGTGCGCCAGCACGCCCGCGAATACGCCTACCGTTTTCCCGTGCTCCTCGATCCGCAGCAGCTTCTCACGCATCACACCGGCGCGACCGTCACGCCCGAAGCCGTGGTGCTCTCTCCCGAAGGCGCGGTGCTGTATCTCGGCCGTATCGACAATCGCGTCGCCGACTTCGGCAAAGTGCGCTACCAGGCCACCGAATTCGACCTGCGCGACGCGCTCGACGCCGTGCTCGCCGGCCGGCCCGTTCCGCATCCCCGCACGCACGCGCTCGGCTGCGCCATCACGACTGGACACTAAGGGACCCGGCGGCATGAAATCGTGGACCCTCCTCGCATACGCTCTCGCTATGGCCGCAGCCCACGCGGCGACGCCCACGTTCAATAAGGACATCGCGCCCATCCTCTATCAAAACTGCGCCACCTGCCATCACCCTGGCGAGGTCGCGCCGTTCTCGTTGCTTACCTATAGCGATGCCGCCAAGCGCGCCGGCCTGATCGCCGTGATCACCGCAAAACGTGTCATGCCGCCCTGGAAGCCAGAGCCCGGCTTCGGCGCGTTCGCGAATGAGCGCCGCCTCACTGACCAGCAGATCTCCTTGATCCGCGATTGGGCCAAAGCCGGCGCGCCCGAGGGTGACCCTCGAGACAAGCCCGCGCCGCCGGTGTTCTCTGCCGGATGGGAAGGCGGCCAGCCTGACAAGGTCCTCACGATGTCGAGGGCGGTCTCGGTGGCGGCCGACGGCCCTGACCAATATCGCTGTTTCGTGCTTCCGCTCAACGAAGATCACGACGTCTATTTGAGCGGCCTCGAGTTTCGTCCCGGCAACCGGCGCGTCGTGCATCACGCGCTGATCTTTGCGGACTCCACCGGCATGGCCCGCCAGCTCGCTGCCGCTTCGCCTGATGGCGGCTACACCTGCTTCGGTGGACCGAAATTCCCGCCCGTGGCATTGCTCGGCGGATGGGCGCCCGGCGCCACACCGCCGCCTGCCGCGCCCGAGTTATCGCAGCGCCTTCCGGCCGGCACCGACGTCGTGGTCCAGATTCACTATCATCCGTCCGGCAAGCCGGAACAGGATCAGTCCTCCATCGGGGTGAAGTTCTCCGGACCGCCTACCAAGGGCCGCACCGGCATCATTCTCTCGAACCGCCGCATCGACATCCCGGCCGGTGATCCGCATTACGTGGTGAAAGAATCGGTGACTCTGCCGCGCGATGTGGACGTCTTCGGCATCACGCCCCACGCGCATTATCTGGGCAAAGAAATGAAAGTCGAGGCCGAACTCCCCGGCGGCACCGTTTTGCCCATGATCTGGATCAAGGATTGGGACTTCAACTGGCAGGGGCAATATCGTTACCAGCAGCCCTTGCATCTCCCTAAGGGAACGCGCATCAGCATGGAGTACGTTTACGACAACTCCGATAACAATCCCCGCAATCCCGCGCACCCTCCGGTTCGCGTGAAGTGGGGTGAAGAAACCCGGAATGAGATGGCTGTACTCTTCCTCGGCGTGGTGCTGCCATCGCCCGACCATGTCCCCGCGTTCCGCCGCGCCATGCGCATACAATATGTCGAGAGCTTCCTGGCGGAGGGCAATCGCATCGACGACCTGCCGCAGGATCTCCCACCCCGCCAGCTCGAGTTCATCAAGAAGGTCTTTCGCTCCTTTGACAAGAACGGCGACGGTCAACTGGATGCTGATGAACGTGCCGCCCTGATGGCCTTCCTCAAGCGTTTTCAGTAGCCCAAACTCCCGTTACTCCATAGAGATACTGCACTGAATGTGCGGTGTGGTACTATGCGAGAGAGATTCGCGTGTTTCTTCTGCGACTCAGTAGTGGGTCCCGGCCCTCTCAAAAGTGGGAGCTGCAGTTGATATTCATACCTCGCCAGGTTTGTGCTTTTTTAGGTACCCGGATGTCGGGTTTTGCCGCACCTGTTCAGGGCGCGGCTGTACGTGGGGAGGAACTTCTCCAGGGTGCCTAAGATCAAAGCGAACGGTATCAATCTGCATTACATTACCGTCGGCATGGGACCCGATATCGTGATGCTGCACGGCTTCCTCGGCAACCTCGCGGTCTGGCATCTCTACATGACCCCCATCCTGCGCCGCGAGTATCGTGTCACCACTTACGATCTGCGCGGCCACGGTTACAGCGACGTCACACCCACAGGCTACACGGCCGCCGGCATGGCCGAGGATCTGCGCTGCTTCCTGGACGCCATGGGCATCGAGCGGCCCATCCTGATCGGCCACAGCTTCGGCGCCGATATTGCCATGTACTTCAGCCTGCTGTATCCCGAGCGCGTCCCCAAATTGCTGGCGCTCGAACCGGGATTGGCGGCGCTGGTGCACCTGCGCAACGACAAAGACTGGATCGGTTGGGCCGCCTGGGTCGCTAAGTTAGAAGAAGTCGGCATCCATGTACCCGAAGACAAGAAGACCGACGCCGAATATCTGTTGCAACTCAGTCTGGAAACTCCGAAGTTCTACGGTCCGGCGCGCGGTCTGCCGCGCAATCGCGAACCGCTGCTGCACCTGATCCGCAATACCTCGCTGATGAAGGATTACGAAGTGGTCGGCGCCATGACCCTGGATGCCGTGCGCACCATCCAGACGCCGACATTATTGGTCTACGGGAACAATTCGCACTTCATCAGCTCGTACGAATATCTGCACACGGCTTTGCCGAACTGCAAGTCGGTGCTGCTGCCGGGCGGCGAGCATTTCGGACCGCTGGAGCAGCCGGAGCTGCTGACCGAACACATCGTCGACTTTCTGCGCGAGCCGCAGCCGGCGATTCCGTTCATGGTTTGAGCAGCTTGCGATCCACCATCCAGTCGTAGAAGCGGTCGGGCCAGGTGGCCACCGGCAAATGCGAAGGCCGCATGCCCACTCCGTGAGGACCGCTGGCATAGATGTGCATCTCGCTCGGCACGCCCTGTTTCTCGAGATCCAGGTACAGGTTCACCGTGGTCACCACGTGCGCCCGGTCTTCGTCGGTACACATCAGGAAGGTCGGCGGCGCGTCCTTCGGCACCGTGATGCTACCCGGCTTGAATCCCGGATAAATCGCCGCGGCGAAGTCCGGACGGGAACTCATGCGGTCTATCGGATCTGCCGCGCTGGGGTTGCCCGCATCGAAGCGCGTCTCGATCAGGGCCGTCACTTCGCCGCCCGCCGAGAAGCCCATGAATCCGATGCGCGATGGATCGACGCCCCACTCGGCGGCCCGGCTGCGCACCGTCCGTACCGCCCTCGCCGCATCCGGTAGCGCGTCGCCTACGACCGTGTAGTGCGAGCCCGGCGCGCGTGCCAACCGGTACTTCAAGACGAACGCCGCAATGCCGCGCGCGTTCAACCAATCCGCAATCTCCCAGCCTTCCTTGTCGATAACGAGCTGCGAATGCCCGCCGCCCGGCGCCACTACGATGCCTACGCCGGTGGCCTTCTCCTGCGGCGGCAGAAATACGTAGATCGATGGATAGTGCACCACGGTGAAGCGCTTCGGCAATCGGGAGCCGGGCGCGGTCTCAAAGACTTCCGGCGCTGTCACACCTTCGGAACCCGGCGCGTCATGCGGCCACAGCCGGATTTCTTCGCCGCGCTCGATCGCCAACGCGGAAGCACACATAAAAAGCACGATGCAAGAGAGTTTGGCGGCCATCGGTAAGCGCAATGTAGCACAGCCCTCGGCCTGTTGTATCCTGCGAGAATAAATCATGACCGTAGCTGAAGAGATCAAACAGAGATTGCATCCCGGCACGCTGTTCATCAATGGGCAGTGGGAAGATGCGGCCAACCGGCGTACCATCGAAATCATCAATCCCGCGACCGGCGAACTGCTCACCACTGTGCCGGATGGCGCTGCCGCGGACGTCGATCGCGCCGTAGCCGCCGCGCGCGCGAGCTTCGAGCGGAAGACCTGGCGCGGCATGGATCCTTCCAGGAAAGAAAAGATCCTCTGGGACATCTCCGAAGTGCTCTTCAGGCACCGCGAGGAGCTGTCGGTCGTCGAATCCATGGAGAACGGCAAGACCGTGCGCGAAGCCGGCGGCGCGGATGTCGACCCGGCCATCGATGCCTTCCGCTACTACGCGGGCTGGGTGCGCAAGCTCTACGGCGAAACCATTCCCGTGGATGGCGGCTTTCTGAACTACACGCTGCGCGAGCCTGTGGGTGTGGTTGGCGGCATCGTGCCGTGGAATTATCCGCTGCAGATCGCCGCGTGGAAGGTCGCGCCCGCATTGGCTTGCGGCTGCTCGGTGGTGCTGAAGCCTTCGGAGTGGACGCCGCTCACTGCGCTGAAGCTCGCCGAATACTGCCAGGAAGCCGGATTGCCCGATGGCGTGCTGAACGTGGTCACCGGCTACGGCCAGACTGCCGGCGAAGCCCTTGGGCTGCACATGGACGTCGACAAGATCAGCTTCACCGGCAGCATCCGCACGGCGCGGCGGCTGCTCGCGGCCTCGAGCGAATCGAATCTGAAGCGCCTCAGCCTCGAGCTGGGCGGCAAGTCGCCGAATATCATCTTCCCGGATTGCGATCTGGAAGCCGCGCTCAAGTCCGCATTCTGGGGCATCTTTGCCAACAAGGGCGAGATCTGTAGCGCGGCCTCGCGCTTGTTGGTACACGAGGACGTGCACGATCAATTCGTTGGCGAGTTGGTCGCGCGCGCGCAGAAGCTGAAGGTCGGCGATCCGCTCGACAAAAGCACCCAGATGGGCTCGCAGGTTTCCGGCCGCCAGATGGAGCGGATTCTCGACTACATCGAGTCGGGCAAACAGCAGGGCGCCAAGCTGGAGTGCGGCGGCGAGCGCGATACCGAAGGCGCGAAGTCCAAGGGCTTCTTTGTGAAGCCCACCATTTTCTCGGGCGTCACCCGCGATATGAAAATCGCCCAGGAAGAAATCTTCGGCCCGGTGCTCTGCGCGCTAAAATTCCGGGATGCCGAGGAGGCCGTGGAGATCGCCAACTGCACGATCTACGGCCTGGTTTCCGCCGTCTGGACGCGGGACATCAAGTTGGCCCACCGCATGGCTGCGGACATCAAAGCCGGGTCGGTGTGGATCAACACCTACAACGGATTCGACACGGCCTCGCCTTTCGGCGGCTATAAGCAGAGCGGCTTCGGCCGCGACCTCGGCGCCTACGCGCTCGAACAATACACCAACGTGAAGTCCGTGTGGGTGGCGCTTTGATGGATCGCGAGTCCGTCCGCCGCCGCTTTGAGGATTATCATATCCGGCGCGTGAAGTTGGGCGCCTACGATATCGATGCCACCCTGCGCGGCAAGTATGTCAGCATCGAGAAGTTCTGGTCGGCCATGGATTCCGGCCTGGGCTTCTGCGACGTGATCTTCGGCTGGGATATCGGCGATGTGCTCTACGACAACGTGAAGTTTACCGGCTGGCACACCGGTTATCCCGACGCGCATTGCCGAATCGATTCGGCAACTTTTCGGCAAGTGCCATGGGAACCCGGCACCGCTTTCTTCCTGCTGGATTTCTGCCGTCCCGATGGCGGCCCGCTCGAAATCGCCCCGCGGCAAGTTCTGCAGCGCGTGGTCAATCGCGCCGCCGGCCTCGGTTACGAGGCGCGCTTCGCCGCCGAATACGAGTTCTTCATCTTCCGCGAAACGGCGCAAACGCTACGCGAGAAGCAGTTCGGCGGCCTGACGCCGCTCTCGCCCGGTATGTTCGGATACAGCGTGCAGCGGGCTTCCGCCAATGCCGAACTGGTGCTCGAGATCCTGGAGGCGCTGGCCGCTTTCGACGTGCCGCTCGAAGGCTTTCATACCGAGACCGGTCCGGGTGTCTACGAGGCCGCGATCACGGTGGCGCCGGCGCTGCTGGCCGCCGATCGCGCCGCGCTGTTCAAAACGTCGGTGAAGGAGATCGCCGCGCGTCACGGCCTGACGCCGACTTTCATGGCGAAGTGGAACGCTTCCTTGCCCGGCTCGAGCGGGCATCTCCATCAGAGCCTCAGCGGCACAGGTCATCCTGACAATCTGTTTTATGGCGACGACGGCGGCATGTCCGATCTGATGCGCCACTACATCGCCGGCATGGTGACGAACTTGCCCGAACTCACCGCGCTGTACTGCCCAACCATCAACTCCTACAAGCGCACCGTGCCGGGCGCCTGGGCTCCGGTGAATGCCACTTGGGGAGTGGATAATCGTACGACGGCCGTACGTGCCATCCCCGGCGGCAAGAAATCGTCGCGCGTGGAATTGCGGCTCACCGGCGCGGACATCAATCCGTATCTCGCGATGGCGGCATCCCTGGCTGCCGGGTTGGACGGAATCGAACGCAAGCTGGAACTGCCGCCGCCCGTTGTGAACGCCTACGCGGGCGACGCACCCGCGCTGCCGCGTACGCTATCGGAAGCCGCCGCCCTGTTCCGCAACAGCAGCGTGGCGCACGATTGGTTCGGCGACCAATTCGTGGAGCATTATGCCAGCACCCGCGAATGGGAGGTCCGGCAATATGAAAAGGCCGTCACCGATTGGGAGCTGGCGCGCTATTTCGAGTCGGTGTGACGACACGTGTGTCAGAATTGAACAGCAGTGTTCACCGGCCGATCGTCGGCGGGTTGTGCACCATGGATAAGAACAGGCTCAATATCACCAAAACTGCGAGACCACCGGCGATCCACATAGGTCCTCGTTACTTCCCCTCTGTTGCTTAGTGCAATTCAAGGACCGAACGTTTCGCCGCTCACCCGCGGATTAAACGTACGGCTGTGGATAAGGGGTTCGCCGTAGCCGCAGGTGCAGCGGCATTCCCTGATCCGTCCGGGGCGGCCGCCTGTTCCTGACCTTCGCCCGGCGACAGAAACAGATTCGCCTGCACGCCATGCTGCCGCGTGTAGAGATCGTAGTAGCGGCCGCGCAAAGCATAGAGCGATTCGTGCTGGCCCCGTTCGACGATGCGCCCGCCTTCCACAACCAGGATCTGGTCCGCGCGCCGAATGGTTGACAGGCGGTGCGCGATGACGAACGTAGTGCGGCCGCGCATCAGATAAGCGAGGCCTTCCTGGATAAGCGCCTCGGATTCGGAATCCAGACTGGAGGTCGCTTCGTCCAGGATCAGAATCGCGGGATCCGCCAGGATCGCACGCGCGATCGAGACGCGCTGCTTCTGCCCGCCCGACAATTTTACGCCGCGCTCGCCCACGATCGTGTCATAGCCTTTCTCGAAGCTCTCGGCGAATTCATCGACGCGCGCGATGCGGCAGGCTTCGCGGATCTGCGCTTCGCTCGCCTCCGGGCGCGAGAACGCCACGTTCTCGCGGATGGTGCCGTCAAAGAGAAACGTATCCTGCAGCACGACTCCGAGTTGTGTGCGATACGAATCCAGGCGGATGGTCGAAAGATCCATACCGTCTACGAAGATGGTTCCTTCCGTAGGTGCATAGAATGCCGCGATCAGTCCGATAATGGTCGACTTCCCGGCGCCGGACGGTCCCACCAGCGCAGTCACCGTGTCCGGCGCGGAGCGGAACGATATGTCGTATAGCACCGTGCGCCCCGCATCATATCCAAACGTCACGCGATCGAAGACCACTTCGCCGCGGATCGGACCGGTGGCGGTCTGGCGCCGCGGATCTGCATCTTCCGGCAGCTCGCGCAGCACTTCGCGCGTGCGCTCGAGCCCGGCGAGCGCTTCACTGATCTGCGTGCCGATCCCGACCACCTGGATAACCGGCCCGACCAGGAACGCCAGGAACATGGTGAAGGTGAAGAACTGGCCGAGCGTCAGCGTGTGCGCGATCATCTGCCGTGCGCCCAGGTACATCACCAGCGCGCCCAGCACGCCCATCATCACCGTGGCGCCTAAGCTCATGAAGGATGTCGACGTGAGGCTCTTGATCACATTGTCGAGCAGCCGCTGCACGCCGTGAGAAAAAACTTCCGCCTCGGCCGACTCCGCGTGGTACCCCTTCACCACCCGCACGCCCCCCAGCGATTCCGTGAGCCGCCCGGTGACCTCGGCCTGGATCTGTCCGCGCTCGCGGAAGATCGGCCGCATCACGCGAAAGGCTTTACGCAACGCCAGCCCGAAGGCGACGATCGCGCCCAGCGCAACGCCGGTCATCGACGGGCTGAGCCGCACCAGCACGGCCAACGCCAGCACGGCCGTGAGCAATCCTCCGAGAAACTCCACCAGTCCCGTGCCGATCAGGTTGCGCACGCCTTCCACGTCGCTCATGATGCGCGAGACCAGCATGCCGCTTTTGTTGGCGTCGTAGTAGGTGACCGGCAGCCGCCCGACGTGCATCTGGACTTTGCGCCGCAAGTCGGCGATCAGGCGCTGCGCGGCTTTCGACAACAGTTGCGTGAGGCCGAACGAGGTGACGCCCTGAATCAGCGTGGCGACGACGACCGCCAGAATGAGCGGATGCAGCAGGTAATAGTGGCGTTTGCCGATGATATCGTCGACCAGGTATTTGGTGGACGCCGGCAGCACCAGGCCCGATACGCGATTGATGCCCATCAGCACCAGTCCGAAGGCCAGCAGGCCGCGGCGCGGACGGATGAGTTCCCAGATCTCGGGCAGCAGCGCCTTCAGGCGTTCGGATCTCGGGCGTTCGCTGGAACTTGACGGCACTTATTTGAGTTTCGCATGGCCCTGTTGAGGCTGGTAGCCGGTAAAAAGACTAGGCCGCCCTGTAATAAACCAGCGTGCATCCGCCGATGAGGGAGCTGAAAGGAGTTTTACCTCGCCATCCATGCGAAAACTATTCCCCATGCTGCTTGCGTTACTGATTCGGGCGTGCCTGCCTTGCGGCGCCAGCGCGCAAACGTCCGCCGTGCCTGCCAGCTATCAGGCGCTTTACACGCAAGAAGTGAACTACCTCAACGCATTCAATACCACCCTCGGAAAAAGCGGGAACGCCGCGACGGTTTATGCGGGAACGCTGACGGACGCGGATTCCAATGCGGGCCCGCAATTGATCAGTGCGAACCACCTGGCCACCGTGCAGATGGAAATCCAGGCGCTGAAGGCCAATGGCGTGCACGCCATCCTCGTTGAAGTGGGCTTCCCCATGCTATATGCGCCCTTCCTGACCAGCCAGGGACAGAGCCAGGCGAGCTTTGTCAGCTTCTATCAGCAGGTCGCGCAAATGGTCCGCGCGGCGGGCCTGAAGTTGATCGTCGAGAACAACGTGCTGCTGTCGAACGACGTGCAGGCCGGCTGGAACACCGCGCCTTTCTATAAGACGCTGACCTGGACCGCTTACCAGCAGGCCCGTGCGCAGACCGCGCAGACCATCGCGCAGACCATGCAGCCGGACTACCTGGTGGTGCTTCAGGAACCCGACACCGAAGCCGCTATGAGCGGCCAGGCGAACGTCAACACGCCCTCGGGAGCTACCGCGATGTTAGGGCAGATTCTGGCCGGTCTACAGACCGCGCGCCAGTCCGGTTTGAAAGTCGGCGCAGGCGTAGGAACGTGGCTGCACACTTGCGGCAGTTTCATCCAGGACTTCGTGACGCAGCCGATGGACTTCGTAGACATGCACATCTACCCGATCAATGGCAGTTTCCTCGAGAACGCGCTCACGATTGCCAGCACCGCTTCGGCCGCCGGCATGTCCGTAGCCATGTCGGAATGCTGGCTAAACAAAGAACTCGACAGCGAGCTGAGCAGCGTCTCTGACGACACGGTTCGGGCGCGTAATGTATTCAGCTTCTGGTCGCCGCTCGACTTACAGTTTCTCGAGACTATGCAGGCGCTCGCTAATCGCACGCGCATGCTTTATCTGGCGCCTTCGGAATCGCAGTACTTCTCCGCGTACCTGACTGACAACAGCTCGACTTCGAAGCTGTCCACCCTGCAATTGATCGCCAGCGAGATGTCCGCGTCTTCGCAAGCCCTCGACAGCGCTGCCTACACCAGCACGGCGATCGGCTTCTACAATTCGATCGTCGCCGCACGCGATATTGCGAAACCTGCGGCGCCCACCGGCTTGTCGGCCGTCTCGGGCAGTCCGACCAGCGTGTCTCTCACCTGGAACACCGCCACGGATAATGTCGGGGTTGCGGGATATTACGTGTTTCGCAACGGCGTGCCAGTCGGTGCCACGGCGCAACTGCATCCAGGGTCCTCTCCGCCATTCAACAGCGTGATCTTCCAGGACTCGGGCTTGATGCCCGTGACCACTTACACCTATAAGGTCGAAGCATTTGACCTGGCCGGCAATGTGTCCGTGCCGTCGGTGTCAGTTTCGGTGAAGACGGAGCGCTAACCCGGCTGATCGGCCATGGCTCGCGCAAAGGTGCGCCGCAGATTGCCCGGCAATTGATAGCGGTCGAACTCCGCGGCGGCGCACCACGCCACCTCGCGCACCTCCTCGCAGGCTTCAAATGCCTCTGACGTAGCCTGGAAGCGGAACGTGAGATCGTGATGCAGGTGGAACGGCTCATCGCGGCGGCGTGGGATACCATGCACATCCACACCCACCAGGCGCGGCGCTGCGTCGGCCACGAGCACCGCACCGGTCTCCTCAATGACTTCCCGCCGCCCGGCATCCGCGATCGCATCGTCGTCCGGCTCCACATGGCCGCCGGGAAGCAGCCAACGCTGCAAGCGCCGGTGCAGCACCAGCAGGATACGGTCTCGTTGCGGACTGAACACCAGCCCGGAACAGGTGATGTGGCCCGGATTGAACTGCCGCCGGAAAAAAGGCGCCTCGGAGGCTGCGAGCAGCGCCAGCACCAGTTCGCGGCTCTTGGCGGCTTCGCCATCGCCATCCGGATCGAAGCGTGCCACCAAATCGGCGACGGTCGCAGGATCGATGAGCATGGCCGCCGCAGTCCTATTCAATCCGGTAGTTCGGCGCTTCCTTGGTGATCACCACGTCGTGTACGTGGCTCTCGCGCAGGCCGGCGGGCGACACCCGCAGGAACCGCGCATCCTGGTGCAGCGCCCGGATGTTGGGCGCGCCGCAGTATCCCATGCCGGATTTCAGTCCACCCACGAGCTGATATACGAGTTCGGCGAGCGGCCCCTTGGAAGCCACGCGGCCCTCGATGCCTTCCGGCACCAGCTTCGAGTTGGGGTCCTGCGCGTAGCGGTCGGCATTGCCCTGCATGGCGCCCAGCGAGCCCATGCCGCGATAGGTCTTGAACGTGCGCCCCTGATAGAGGATCGTTTCGCCGGGGCTCTCATCGGTTCCGGCGAGCAGGCTGCCGATCATCACTGAATCGGCGCCCGCGGCGATGGCCTTCGTGATATCGCCCGAGAATTTGATGCCGCCATCGGCGATCAGCGGCACGCCGGCCGTTTGCGTGGCGCGCGCGCACTCCTGGATCGCGGTGAGCTGCGGCACGCCGGCGCCCGATACCACGCGCGTGGTGCAAATCGATCCGGGGCCGATGCCCACCTTGATGCCGTCGATGCCCAGCGAGATCAACTCGCAGGCGCCCTGGTAAGTGGCCACGTTTCCGGTGATGAGCTGCACATCGGGCAGCGCCCGTTTGACCGCTTTCACCGCCGCCATCACGCGCTCGGTGTGTCCATGCGCCGTGTCGATCGCCAGCACGTCCACTTTCCTGGCCACCAGTTCCTGCGCGCGCTCCAGGAAATCGTTGGTGGCGCCGATGGCCGCGCCCACGCGCAGCCGGCCCTGCTCGTCCTTGGCGGCGAACGGATACTTCAACTTCTTCTGAATGTCCTTGACTGTGATCAGGCCCTTCAGGTTGTATTGGTCGTCAACCACCAGCAGCTTCTCGACGCGGTGCTGATGCAGGATCAGTTCGGCTTCTTCGAGCGTCGTACCTACCGGCACCGTGATGAGATTCTCTTTCGTCATCACGTCGCGAATGGGTACGTCGGAGCGCGTCTCGAAGCGCAGGTCGCGGTTCGTCAGAATGCCCACCAGGCGCGTGCCCTCGGTCACCGGGACGCCCGAGATCCGGTAGCGGCTCATCACTTCGCGCGCGTCGGCGATTCTCTGGTCCGGCCCCACCGTGATGGGGTCGACGATCATGCCGCTTTCACTGCGCTTGACGCGGTCCACCTCTTCGGCCTGCCGTTCGATGGGCATATTGCGGTGGATGATGCCGATGCCGCCCTGTTGCGCCAGCGCGATCGCCAGGTGCGACTCCGTTACCGTGTCCATGGCGGCGCTGACGATGGGGATATTCAGGCTGATTTTGCGTGTCAGGTTCGTGCGCGTGTCGGCTTCGGCGGGCAACACGCCGCTGCGCGCAGGCTCCAGCAGGACGTCATCGAAAGTAAGGCCTTCAGGAATGCCGTCGTGGTTCATAGGGTGATTCAACCATCATAACGTAGCCGCGCCGCTTGCATGCGTCCGCGGGCCCCCGGCCGCGCCGCGTCTCACCGCCGCGCGCTGTGCGGCTCAGCCCGCTAAGCCGCCGTCTTTTTACATTAGTGACTCGTAATTTGCTTGTATCTACACGTGCCGGCAGCATAGGATCGGAATAGTCAGAATGGATAAGTTAATTTACAAGGAGATTGAATGTAACTTTAACAATAGCTCGAACCTGCAAGGCACCGGAACGACGATCGTCGAGATCACGCCGGGCGGCGCCGCGAGCCTGTTTGCGTGGGTCGATGCCGCCAGTCTTCCGGGTACCTGCCCCGGCGGCGCCGGATTGACCACTGCCTTGGTGGCGCTGCGTTCCGGCTGGGTGATCGTGGGCAGCCTGCCCACCACTGACGGCACTGCCGCGACTGCGCAAGCCGGTTGTCTGATCGTCTTGAATAGCTGGGGAACGGTGGTGGAGACGATCTCCAGCAGCCTGATTAACGGGCCTTGGGATATGACGGCTCTGGATATGGGTGGCACCGCAGATCTGTTTGTCAGCAACGTGCTCAACGGCACCGTGGCGGGCAATAGCAGTCTGGTGGACGAAGGCACCGTAGTCCGCATCAACCTGGCGATGACCACAGCCAGCGCGCCGACCGTCGTGTCCATGACCACGATCGCGTCGGGATTCCCGGAAAGAACTGATCCGGCGGCGCTGGTGATTGGCCCGACCGGAGTGGGACTCGGCTCCGATGACGCTTTATGTGGCCGACAGCCTGGATAACCGCATCGCCGCGATTCCCAACGCGGCCGCCCGAACCACCAGTGTGGGCATCGGAGCGACCGTGCTGCAAGGTCCCAATCGGAACGCTCTTCTGGGCCTGACCGTGCTGCCGGGCACCGGCCAGATCCTGACGGTGAATGGAAACAACGGGCTGCTGGTCGAGACGGGCGCCGACGGAAGCGAGCTGGGTGCATGGTTGCTCGACCGCAGCGGCAATCCGCCGGGCGCCGGGTCGCTGTTTGGACTGGTACCCGCCAGCGAAGGACTGTATTTCGTCGACGACGCCACCAATACGCTGAACCTCCTGCACTAGCCCCCCCCAAATACCGATCACCCTGTGTCATAATTAGAGTTACCTTCAATACGCAGGCGGCGCGGTCTGTCTCGCCGCCGAGCGGGTTTTCATGTTCGATAATCTTTCCGATAAGTTACAGCGGGTTTTCAAGAACCTCCGCGGCGAAGGCAAGCTGACGGCCGAAAACATGGAAGCGGCCTTGCGCGAGATCCGCGTCGCGCTGCTTGAAGCCGACGTCAACTTCCGGGTCGTCAAGCAGCTCATCGAAAACATCAAACAGAAGGCCATGGGCGAAGACGTGCTCATGGCGCTATCGCCATCCCAACAGGTCATTAAAATCGTCCGCGACGAGCTGATCAAGATTCTGGGCAGCCACGAATCCAAACTGCGCTTCGCTAACGAGCCGCCCACCGCCATGCTGATCGTGGGCCTGCAAGGCTCCGGCAAAACCACCTCCACCGGCAAGCTGGCGCGCTGGCTCTCGAAGAATGGCCATCGCCCGCTGATGGTTTCTGTGGACGTTTACCGTCCGGCTGCTCGCGAACAGTTGCGCGTCATCGCCCGCGATCTGAAGCTCCCTATATACGCCGGCACGCCCGAAGAAACGCAGCCCGCCGACCTGGTGCGTTCCGCGCGCAAAGAAGCTGTCAACACCGGCTACGATGTGCTGCTGGTCGACACCGCCGGCCGTCTGCACATCGACGAGCAGTTGATGGCCGAGCTTGAAGAATTGAAAGCGCAGCTCTCCCCGGTCGAAATCCTGTTCGTGGCCGACGCCATGACCGGGCAGGACGCGGTCAAATCCGCCGACGAGTTCCACAAGAAGCTGGGCATCACCGGCGTCATTCTCACCAAGATGGATGGCGATGCGCGCGGCGGCGCGGCCCTCTCGATCCGCCACGTCACCGGGCAGCCGCTCAAGTTCGTCGGCGTGGGCGAAAAGTTCGACGCGCTTGAGCCGTTCTATCCCGATCGCGCGGCCTCCCGCATCCTGGGCATGGGCGACGTGCTCTCGTTCATCGAGAAGGCCGAAGAGGTCATCGACAAGAAGCAGGCCGTCGAGATGCAGCGCAAGCTCATCGATAACGAGTTTACGCTCGACGATTTCCGCGATCAGATCCGCCAGCTCAAGAAGCTCGGCCCCCTCGAATCCGTGCTGTCGATGATGCCGCAGGTCGGCATTCTTAAAGATCTCAAAAACGTCAAGGTCGATGAGAAGGAAATCACGCACGTGGTGGCGATCATCGATTCTATGACCCCCAGGGAACGCGCCAATCACATGATCGTGAATGGCAGCCGGCGCCGCCGCATCGCTAAGGGCAGCGGCACTACGGTCCAGGAAGTCAACCAGTTGCTCAAGCAATACGCCCAGGCGCGCAAGATGATGAAGAGCTTTTCCGGCGGCCTGTTGGGCAAGAAATTGGGCAAGATGAAATTACCAAATCTGTTAGGAGTGTGAATGTTAATGATTCGTTTGGCGCGATTCGGCGCCAAGAAAAAGCCGTTTTACCGCGTCGTGGTAATTGAAAAGGAGCGGGCCCGCAATGGCCGCAACGTGGAAGTTGTGGGGCATTACAACCCGTTGACCGACCCGTCCAAGGTCATGCTCGATCACGAGCGCATCGCCTATTGGACCAGGAATGGAGCCCAGGTTTCCGGTACCGTCGCGCGTCTGATCCGGAACAATCCTCAACCCGCCGCCGAACCGGCCGCTTGAAACGGCCCGTTAAGTGTAACAAACAGAACGAGTGCTTGGCGTTTGATTGGGCAAGCAAGCCCGCCGCCTTTGGTACGATGAAAAAGGAGAGAGGCGGGGTTGATGAAAGAGTTGATTGAGGATATCGCGAAGGCTCTGGTGGACATCCCCGAAGAAGTTGTCGTTCGGGTAGTGGAAGGTGAACAAGTGACTGTTTTGGAGTTGCGGGTGGCGCCCAGCGATCTGGGCAAGGTCATCGGCAAACAGGGTAGAACAGCGCGTTCCATTCGCACGATTTTGGGAGCCGCCGGCATGAAGCTGAACCGGCGCTTCACGCTGGAAATCCTGGAGTGAGCTCCAGCCCGCCGGAATCCGGGCCAGACCAGGAGTGGGTCACCGTAGCGGTGCTGGGCCGCGTGCGCGGCAACCGCGGCGAGCTGACTGCCATCCCGCTCAGCAAACCGGAGCGTTACGCGGAGCTGCGCGAGGTTTATTTGTTCCCCGAGGGTTCCCGCCGCGGGGTGGAATCCGCCTGGTTCCACGAAAAGCGGCTGATCCTCAAGTTCCGCGGCGTCGATACGATTTCGGATGCCGAGCCGTTGGTGGGGTGCGAAGTGCGCGTTCCGCCTGCCGAGCGGATGGCGCTCGACCCCGGTGAATATTTCGAGTCCGATTTGATCGGTTGTGAGGTGATCGAGCGCGAGGGCGGCGCGCCATTGGGGCGCGTCGTGGCCCTGCAGGATGGCGGCAGTTCCGGCGTCCTGGAGGTCGCAGGCGGATTGTTGATACCGTTTGTCCGCGACATCTGTGTGGCTATCGAGCCCGAGGCCCGGCGCATCGTCGTGAATCTTCCTCCCGGATTGAAGGAAATAAACCAGGCGTGATCTTCCATGTGCTGACGATTTTCCCCGGCTTCTTTGCGGGGCCATTCGCGCATGGTGTGATCCAGCGGGCGTGCGAAGCGGGCGCGCTGGACATCCGCATTCACAATCTGCGCGATTGGACGTTCGACCGGCACAAGACCGTGGATGACCGGCCGTTCGGGGGCGGGGAAGGCATGCTGCTCAAGCCCGAACCGTTGTTCCTGGCCGCGGAATCGATCCTTCCCGAGCGCGCGGCAGGCCATAAAACGATCCTGTTATCGGCGGCTGGCCGCCTGTTCGATCAGAGGACCGCCAACGAGCTGAGCGGCCTGTCGGAGTTGCTGCTCGTTTGCGGCCGCTATGAGGGCGTCGACGAGCGCGTCGCCGAGCATCTGGCCGACATGGAGCTCTCCATCGGGAATTATGTTTTAAGCGGCGGCGAACTGGCGGCGGCGGTGGTGATCGACGCAGTCGCGCGTTTGCTGCCGGGCGTGCTCGGCAACGAGTCATCGGCCGTCTTCGAGTCGTTTCAGGAAGCCGGTCACGCGGCGGGCGTGCTGGATTGCCCGCAGTACACGCGTCCCGCGGAGTTTCGCGGCTGGAAGGTGCCGGAAGTTTTATTGAGCGGAAATCACGAGGAAATCCGCAGGTGGCGGCGGCAGGCCGCGCTGGACAAAACCGCGCGTCTGCGGCCGGATCTGCTGGCGCCGCGATAAAAGATCAAGGATGAACAAGCGCGGCGGGCGATGCCTATTGCTGCGAAAGAATCATCAATGAATAGGGCCCGATAGTCAGGGCGCCGCTGTAAGGCATGCCGGAATAGGCGCCGTGGTTGGCATCGACCGCCGGCGATCCGGTGCCCGAGAATGTTGTACTGTACGTCTTACTGTCGCTGTTGAAGCGTGTCGTCCAGGTTCCGGAAGCCGGGAATCCCACCCGCACGTTGGTCTCGGCGTTGCCGGTGAAATTCGCCACCACCACCACCGTGCCGGGCGTCTGGGAATCGAACCGTTCGTAGGCGATGAACTTATTGGTATTGTCTACCTGGTAGATATTCAGTCCATCGCCCGCCAGGTTGGGTGTGTGGCCGGACGCATTCTTGCGGTCCTCGGCCAGGGTGGCCCACAGTTTCCGAATGGAAGCGAACTGGGTGGCCAGATTCCACTGCAGCGGCATATTGGTAGCGAGCGGTTCGTTTTCCACAAATTCCTGGCCCTGGAAAATCATGGGGACGCCCGGCGAGGTGAACAGGATCGCCGCGCCCAGCGTGCTCTTCTTCAGCGCCAGCCAGCTTGTGGGAGCGGACGGATCGATCAAAGTGGTCAGGCGTTGGCCGCGATCGGTGACCTCGTTGTGCGACTCGGTATAGTTCAGGTTCTGGGTATAGACGCCGTTGAAGGCTTGGCCGATGGAACTGGCGATGGCTTCCATGTCCACCGCGGAATCGCTGGTTTGCGTCAGTTGCGTGCGCATCGGCGAAACGAAGTTGCCGTTCCATTGGCTGGCAAATCCGGCGCCCGCCTGCGCAATCGGGGCGGTGACTGCGGCATTGCCCGTGAGGTCCTCGGCGATGTTCACGAAAGCCGGGTTGCCGGTTATCGTCTGGATATTCGAATTTTGCAGCAAGGTCCAGCCGTCCGGCAGGTAGGTTCCCGTGCCGCTGTTGGTGTTGTAGATGTTCGACACCGAATCCCAGCGGAAGCCGTCAATGCGGTATTCCTGCATCCACATGGTCAGGGAGTCGGAGATGTATTGCACCACGTTTGTACTGGAGTAGTTGGGCCGCGGGCCGAACGGCGAATTCCAGTCCGCCGAATCGTAGAAGTAGATGCCGCCGGGATATTCGGAGCTGGACCAGCCATCGAATACATCCGTGGTCAGGTCCCAAGGTCCCCAATGGTTGTGTACGATATCCAGGATCACCGCCAGGCCGGCGCTATGGCAGGCGTCCACAAAAGCTTTGAAGTTGTCCGGACCGCCGTAATTCTCGTTCTCCACAGCCATCTGGTCGCTGGTGTCGTATCCGATGTTGTTGTGCGGAGGGTTTTCCACGACAGGCAGGACTTCGACCGCATTGAAGCCCAGCGACGAAATTTCGGGGAGCCGGGCGAGCGCGGATTGAAAAGTGCCCGACGTGCCGCCCGGGACCCAGGTGAATGTGCCGATCTCCATTTCGTAGATCATGAGGGTGTTGAGCGGCGCCGCCGTAAAGGGCGGGCTCTGCCACTGGTAAGCGCCGGTATTGTATATGATGGTGTTGCCCAGATTGTAGTCTGCCTCGGTGACCACGCGGCTGTAGGGATCGCGCCGCGTGACGGTGGCAAAGCCGGGACTCGAGATCACGTACCGGTACGCTTGGCCGGCGGCAGCTCCAGCGATGTCGTTCGACCAATTGCCGTTCCCTTCGGCCACCAGGGGATTGGCGGTTTGCGACCAGTTATTGAAATCCCCTTCGACGAATACGGAGGCGGCATCCGGCGCCCACACCCGGAAGGTCACGCCGCCGGTATATGGCGTGGATCCCATGCCCGGCTGGCTGCCTTGCGCAAACAGCGCGCCCGCCGCGCAGAAGAGAAATGAAATCACGGTTTTTGACGGAATTGACATAAAAGTTGATTGTTTTAAAGCCTGCTCATTGTACTGTCCTGGGGGGCGTCCAATCAACGCTGTCATCCAGGCTAGAATAAGAGATTAGGCAAAAAACATGACGAACGCAGTACTGACCAAGTTGATTAACAAGAACAAGCGCACCGACACTCCCGAGTTCCGGCCGGGCGACACCATTCGCGTGCACGTGAAGATTAAAGAAGGCGACAAAGAACGCTTGCAGGCTTTCGAGGGGACGGTCATCGCCCGCAAGAATACCGGTATGGGAGAGACCGTCACCGTGCGCAAGGTCAGCTTTGGCCAGGGCGTCGAGCGCATCTTCCCGATCCACGCGCGCGTGATCGACCACATCGACATGGTGCGAACCGGCCGTGTGCGCCGCGCCAAGCTCTACTACCTGCGCGGGCTGAAGGGCAAAGCCGCACGTCTGCGGGAGCGCGGGTAGCGCGGCTGAGGCTCCCATGCGAGCCGCCCAGCCGGTGACGCAGTTTCGTTGCGAAGGAACGCTCGAGCGCGAGCTCCGTGCGCGCGGCTTTGAGACTGTTGCCGGGGTGGATGAAGTGGGCCGCGGCGCACTGTTCGGCCCGGTCGTTGCCGCTGCCGTGATACTTTCTCCAGACCGGCCAGTGCGCGGGCTGAACGATAGCAAGCAGCTCGATCCCGATCGGCGCACCGTGCTGGCTGCGCGGATTCGCGAGCGCGCCGTAGCCTGGTCCGTGGCTGCCGTGGATGCGGCTACCATCGACTACGTCAATATCTACCAGGCTTCCCGAATGGCCATGGAGATGGCCGTCGCGCGCCTCCATCCCGCTCCGAATTTTATTTTGACCGACGCCATGCCCCTGTCGATTCCCACGCCGCAGCGTCCCCTCATCAAGGGCGACGCGCAATGCCATGCCATTGCGGCGGCGTCCATTGTCGCCAAAGTCTGGCGCGATGACGTCATGCGAGTCTGGGACGAGGTGTTTCCACAGTACGGGCTGGCCAGCCACAAGGGCTACTTCACTCCGGAGCATGCCCAGGCGCTCGCGCAATACGGGCCCACGCCGCTGCACCGCCTGAGCTTCGAGCCGGTGCGCGAACGATCGTTATTCCCCATCGACTACGACCCATGGGCGGGCGCGCAACTGGCATTGTTCGGCGAACTGGAAGCCGCATCATGACCGATCCCATCCCCGCCCCGCTGCCCGCCACCGAAGCGCCCCACTATCGCTGGTACCACAAAGTTTCGGCGCTCATCTTCATCGTTTTCTGCCTGGAGCTGGGGATGTTTCTGGTCATCTTCCCGTGGTCCAATTTCTGGGACCATAGCTTGTTTTCGTCGCTGTTCCCCGAATGGCGCGGCTATTGGAGCAACGCTTATCTGCGCGGCGCCGTCAGCGGCCTGGGCGTCGTGGACGTCTATATTTCCCTGGTCGAGATCTTCCGCCTGCGCCGCTTTTCCCGCCATTGACCGCCTTCTCAGTGCGTCATCGCGTAAACCACATAGTTGACGCCCAGGCGCACCGCCAGCCCTGAGAACCTCTCCGGATATCCGGGATCGTCGGCCCACTCCCAGGCGTCGCCCAAGTCGGAGTTGTATGAGATCGCCACCATAATGCGGCCTTTGTCATCGTAGATCGCACGCCAGTGCGCACCGATGCCGCCGTTCTTGTAACCCAGCCGCAAGTGCGCCGCGCCGGGCACCTGGAAGCGTTGGTCCAGATCGTAGACCGTGTGGAAGATGGCGTCCTTGTCTTCGATATCGACGATGGGCCGGTCGGGAAATACGCGCTTGATGCGTTGCTCGAACATCTGCCATTCGAACGCGCCGTGGAAGTCATCGGCCATGAAGAAGCCGCCGCGCAGCAGATACTCGCGTAGTTCTTTGGCCTGCTGATCGGTCAGGCCCCACTCGCCGACCTGCACCGCGTAGAGCCACGGCCAATCGTAGGCGTCGCCTTCGTCCAGGTTCACCGGCTGCTCAACCGAGCGCACGCTGATGCGCGTCAGCCGCCGTAGGGCCAGCGAGAAGTGGCGGTCGGCGCGCGGATAATCCTGCGTCCACAGCGACAGGCCTTCGCGCCAATCGCCGTCGAAGCGGCCGGCATAGCCGTCGTTTGGGCCGGGTGGATACATCAGGCGGGCAAAGGCCCACTCGCCGCGCTGGTTCCAATCCTGGGGAAGCTCGAAGTTCTCGTATTCCACGCCGGGAAACTGGCGGAAGGGGCGCTGGAAGGCGTAAAGCGCAGCGAGGAACACGATGCCCAGTCCCACTCCGCACAGCGCGTTCCGAAAACGCATACGTACGCCTTTGCTCCAGGATATCAGTCCCAGAGACGCAACTGCGCGGTGCGGCCGCCCAGCGCTGGCGAGATGGCGCGTTCGTGCGTCACTACCGCACCGAAATCCGCCCGCGGATCCGAGCGCTGTTCGACCGCCCGCACGAATCGGTCGAGGCGTGCGAAGCCCTCGATCTTCTCTGCATCGCCGATCCTCGCAGCGTCCAGCGATCGCCGCAGCACGCCGATCGACTCGTCGTACGTCTTCAGCGGCACCGGGAACGGATGCCCGTCCTTGCCGCCCAGCGCAAACGAAAAGCGCGCCGGATCGGAAAAGCGCGTGGGCGTGCCGTGCACCACCTCGGCGATCAGCGCGAGTGACTGCAGCGTGCGCGGGCCAAGCTTCTCGAGCAGCAGCAACGACGCAAAGTCCCGAAACTCGCGCTCGTAGGCCACCGCTAGTACCGCGCCCAAACGCCGCAGGTCGACGTTCTCCGCACGCACGTCATGATGCCGCGGAACCACCAGGTGCCGCGCCTCGCGCAGCGTGGCATCCGGACGCTCACGCGCGATCGCCAGCAGTGCATCCTGCGCGGGCAGCGCGTGCGAATCCACCAGGTTCATAATGTCACCCTGATGCTCGCCCACCACCGCGCTGTGCGGCTCGCATGTGAAGTCGCGCACGGTCGTCGAATGCCAGTGATAGCGGCGCGCCAGGCCGCGCTCCGCTTGCATGCCCTGCTGTACGACGGCCCACTCACCCGCGGCTGTCACAATGAACGTGTGCTGGTAGATCTGGAATCCGTCCGCGATGGCGTTGTTATCCACCCGTGCGGTAAGACGGCTGGCGCGCACGAGTGACTCGCCGTCTAGTCCGCACACGTCCGCAACCGCTCGCAATTCATCGGGAGTATTCCGGGAATGACGGCCGCGTCCGCCGCAGATATGAATGCCTAACTCCGCCGCGCGTGGATTTAGCCCGCGTTTCAGCGCCCCCAGCACCGACGTAGTAATACCCGAAGAGTGCCAATCCATCCCCATTACGCATCCGAACGCCTGAAACCAGAATGGATCGCTCAGGCGGGTGAGAAACTCCGCAGCGCCGTAGTGATGTAAGATACTCTCGGAAATACCCGTCCCCAGCTTCGTCATCCGCTCGGCCAGCCAGTGCGGAACATACCCGCCGTGCAGCGGCAGGTCGGCGAATCCGGAGCGTTTCATGACATTACAATTCTATCTTGGCGCGACCGGAGCGCAGTAACTGCGCGATAATGTCACTGAGGAGTAGGTATGCGAAAACTATTGATTATTGCCGCAGCCCTGGTTTGTTCGTCGATGGGCCTATTTGCAAACACCGCCGCGGAGCGTTTGCAGGACGCCGCCGAGGTCTTTCACGAAATCATGGCGACGCCAGATAAAGGGATTCCCCAAGACCTGTTGAATAAGGCCTATTGCGTAGGCATTATTCCGTCAATGAAGAAAGGCGCATTCATTGTCGGTGGGCAGTACGGAAAAGGTTTCGTGGTCTGCCGCCAGGGTGAAGGTAGTATGGGTTGGGGCGCGCCGGCCGCGGTGCGTGTCGAAGGCGGCAGCTTTGGTTTTCAGATCGGTGGTTCCGAAACCGATGTCGTGATGCTGATCATGAATCGGCACGGGATGCACGAGTTGGACAAAGATAAGTTCACCTTGGGCGGGGATGCCAGCGTGGCTGCCGGTCCAGTGGGCCGTACGGCCGCGGCCAACACCGATGCACTTATGACTGCCGAGATCCTCTCCTGGTCACGCACGAAGGGTCTGTTTGCGGGCATCGCGCTCAATGGCGCTACCCTGCGCCCGGATCGCGACGCCAACATGGAACTATACGGAGCGAAGCTGAGCAGCAGAGAAGTGCTCATGTCGGCCAAACGGCCTCCGGCTGCGGCCCGGCCTTTGATCGCGGAACTCGACCGTTATTCGATGCGCAAGGAGGGCTGACCACTCGCGAACATGACCATCGGTATTCTTGGCTCGGGTAACGTCGGCGGAACCCTGGGGACGCGCTGGGCGCGCGCGGGTCATCACGTGATTTTCGGCTCGCGCGATCCAGAGAGCGGCGAGATGCAGTCACTCGTTGCGCGCGCCACGCGCCCGGACGGACGGCCATCCCGCGCAGGTACTTTCCGCGAGGCGGGCGAGGCGGAAGTCCTGTTAGTCGCGTTGCCGTGGATGGCCACCCGGGCGGTGCTTGAGAGCTTCGATGGTCTGATCGATAAGGTGCTGATCGACGCCACTAATCCGGTGGTACCGGATTTGTCTGGCCTTGAGATCGGCACCAGTTCGTCGGCCGCCGAAGACGTGGCCGGGTGGGCGCTGGGCGCCAAAGTGGTGAAGGCCTTCAACACGGTGGGATACAACATCATGGCCGATCCGGCATTCGGCGCGGACCGGCCGGTGATGCTCTATTGCGGCGACCACGCCGATGCGAAACAGATCGTGCGGCCGTTGATCGCGGATCTCGGTTTCGATCCCGTGGACGCCGGTCCTCTGAGACAGGCGCGTCTCCTCGAACCCTTCGCGCTGCTGTGGATCTCGCTTGCCTACCAGCAAGGGCTGGGGCGCGAGATCGGGTTCAAGCTCCTGCGGCGATAATGTGGCGCATCGCGGCGGGCGCGGCGATCGTTGCAATCGTTGCGGCACAGACAGCCGACACGGCCGAAGCGCACCTGGGCAAGGGCTACGATGCGCTGCGGCAGGATCGCTACGACGTGGCGGCCAGCGAGTTCCGGGCCGCGTTGCAACTCGATCCCAAGCTGGTCATGCGCGCGCGTTTTCCGTTAGCCGTTGCGCTGTTTGAGCTGAAACAATCGGCCGATGCCCGCCGCGAATTTGAAACCGTGCGCCGCGCGGACGGCGATTCCCCGGGCGTGGCGTATTACCTGGGACGGCTTGATCTGGAGGATCAGAACTTCGCGGCCGCAGTCCGCGATCTGGCCAAAGCAGCCGAGAAGCCGCCCTTTCCCGACACAGCATATTACTTGGGTCTTGCCCTCTTGAAGCAGGGCGATCCGGCCGCAGCCGAGAAGTGGCTGAAACGCGCCACCGCCATCAACCCGCGCGACAGCCTGGCCGCTTATCAACTGGCGCTAGTCTATCGCAAGCTGGGCCGCGAGCCGGAAGCTAAAGCCGCGTTTGCGAAGTCCGCGGAGCTCCGCCGCCACGATATGGATGAGACTCTGTTGCGGACTCAGTGCGCGCAGAAGCTTGATACCGCCGCGCGCGACGAAGCTCGCGAGGTCTGCCAGCGCATGTACGATCCGGATAGCGCCGAACGGCTGACCGCGCTGGGCACGCTCTACGGCCAGCACGGCGATTTCGCGGACGCGCTGCCCCCTTTGCAACGCGCCGCCGAACTGGCGCCGCAAGCGCCCCAGATGCAGTACAACCTGGCGTTCACCTATTTCCAGATGGGCCGCTTCACGGACGCACGCGCGCCGATTGCCAAAGCGGTCGAGCGTTGGCCTGATATCTTTCAGTTGAACTTCCTCTACGGCGCCGTGCTGGCGAAGCTTGGCGAAGATTTGGCGGCCTATCGCATTTTGTCCCGCGCGCACGAACTGAACGCCGCCGACGCCCGCACCGCCGATCTGCTGTTCGCCACAACGTTGCGCCTCGCGCACCAGAGCCAGGCGGATCGCCGGTACGCCGACGCGGAGCGCTACTACAACGCGGCAGCCAAGCTGCGTCCCGCCGATCCCGAACCGCAGCGCGGCTTGGCCGAAGTGCACCGCGCGATGGGACAATAGGATGCCGAACCTATATGTCCCATCCAATTCGAATTCACGTAGCCGCTCTGGCCTGGATTGCCAGCGCTGGCGTGGCGGCCCACTCGGCCGAGACCTGCGCAGATCTCTCCAAGCTCCAATTACCCGCCACCAGCATCACTAAGGCGGAAGCGGTCGCGGCCGGCACGTTCCAGCCGCCCAAAGGAGCGGCCATACAGAATCTGCCGGCGTTCTGCCGCGTCGCCGGAGTCATCAAACCATCCAGTGACTCGAACATTGAGTTTGAAGTCTGGATGCCGGCGGCGGACTGGAACGGCAAGTTTCAAGGCGTGGGCAACGGCGGCTTTGCCGGCGAGATCAGTTACGGCGGATTGGGCGTCGCGCTCGCCGGGCATTACGCAACCGCCTCAACTGACACGGGCCATGAAGCCGGCGGGACGGACGCCACCTGGGCGCTCGATCATCCGGAGAAGATCACCGATTTCGGCTATCGCGCGATTCACGAAACCGCCGTCCAGGCCAAGGCCATCCTGCAAGCATTCTATGGCGAGGCCGCCAAGCGCTCGTACTTCAGTTCCTGCTCGAACGGCGGCCGTCAGGCGCTCATGGAAGCGCAGCGCTACCCCGCCGATTACGATGGCATCATCGCCGGCGCGCCCGCCAATTACTGGACGCACCTGCTCTCTAACGCGGCTTGGGATGAACTCGCGCTGACCGGCACTCCCGGGAGTTACATTCCGGCGAAGAAGCTGCGCGCCATTCAGAACGCCGCGCTGGCGGCCTGCGATGCGCTCGACGGAGTGAAAGACGGCGTGATCGAGAATCCGCCGGAATGCCACTTCGATCCCGCTGTGCTGCTGTGCAAAGGCGAGGACTCAGACGCTTGTCTCACGGCGCCGCAAGTCACTGCCTTGAAGAAACTCTACGCCGGCGGCAGTAACTCGCATGGCCGCATCTTTCCCGGCTATTCTCCCGGCGGCGAAGCGGAGCCCGGCGGATGGGCGCCCTGGATCACGGGCGGCTCTCCCGAGCACAGCCTGATGTACGCGTTCGGCACGCAGTTCTTCAAGAACATGGTCTTCGATAATGCCGCGTGGGACTATCACACATTCAACGCCGATCGCGATACCAAGCTCGCCGACCATAAGCAGAGCCGCAATTTGAATTCGAACGATCCGGACCTGCGGCGTTTCCATGCGCGCGGCGGCAAGCTGATCATCTATCACGGATGGAGCGATGCCGCCATCGCACCGCAAAACACGGTCGACTATTACGGCCAGGTGCGTGCCAAGATGGGTGCGCAAAAGGCCGACTCGTTCGTGCGCCTGTTCATGGTGCCCGGCATGCAGCACTGCGGCGGCGGCGCCGGTCCCAACAACTTCGGCCAGTTCAGTGTGGCCACCGGCGATCCGGATAGCAATGTCGATGCCGCCCTGGAACGCTGGGTCGAGCAAGGCGTAGCGCCCGAGCGCTTGATCGCCGTCAAGCACAAGAGCGATATGGACCCGAAGAGCCCCGTGGTCCGCTCGCGGCCGCTCTGCGCTTATCCCCTAGTCGCGCACTATAAAGGTGCGGGTAGTACAGACGACGCCGCTAACTTCGAATGCGCGAAGCATGATTAAACCGCTGACGCTCGCCTTCCTGGTGGCGGCCTGCTGGTTGAGCCTGCGCCAGGTGCGCCCTCCGCCGGTGGTTCCCGCGAGCGCGCCCGCCACGCAGTTCTCCGCCGAACGCGCGCTCGCTCACATCCGGGCGTTCGCGCGCGAGCCGCATCCGGTGGGCACCGCGGAACACGATGCAGTGCGCAACTACATCCTGCGACAGTTCACGGCGTTAGGTGTGCGGCCGGAAATCCAGACCGCGACCGTCGTAGCGCCGCGCTGGGGTTCGCCTTATAGCGCGGCGAAAGTCTATAACATTGTCACTCGCCTGCCCGGCGCTGACAGCACCAAGGCCGTGATGCTCTCCGGGCACTACGATTCCGTCTCGGCCGGTCCCGGTGCGAGCGACGATGGACATGCCGTGGCGCTCGAACTCGAAACGCTGCGCGCGCTGCTGCAAGGTCCGCGCTTGCGCAACGACGTCGTTTTTGTGGTCACCGACAGCGAGGAAGGCGGCATGCTGGGCGCCAAGGGATTTCTGGAACACGACCCGCTCGTCAGTCAGATCGGCGTGGTGCTGAACTTCGAAGCCCGCGGCACCAGCGGTCCGGGCATGATGTTCGAGACCAGCGAGGGAAACGGCAAACTGGTGCGCGAGTTCGCCGCCGCGGCGCCGCACCCGGTGACTTCGTCCTTGAGTTACGAAGCCTACAAGTTACTGCCGAACGATACCGATCTGACTTTCTACAAGCAAGCCGGCCTCCCGGGGCTCGGTTTCGCCTACGTGAACGACGTCTGCTACTACCACACGCAATATGACGACATAGCGCATCTCGATCCGCGCAGCTTGCAGCAGGAGGGCGATTACGCGCTAGCCTTGACGCGCCGCTTCGGAAACATCGATCTGCATGACCTGCGCAGCCCCAATGCGACTTACTTTGTGCTGCCGTTCATTGGCTGCGTCGTTTATCCCACAAGCTGGAGCGTGCCCCTGGCCGTGTTGGCGGCGCTGGCGTTCGCGGCAGTCATCGCGCTCGGCGTCAGCAAGCGCAATCTGAGCATTGCCGGAATTCTGGGTGGCCTTGCCGTCTTTCTCGCCGCCATCGTCGCGGCCTGCGCGGCTGTTACCGGCGTGTGGTGGCTCGTGAAAGGGCAGGCGGCCGGCTTCTGGCAGGCCTTCGCCGGCGATCCCTACCATGCCGGAATCTATCGCCTGGCCAGTGTGGCGCTCAGCGTCGCCGTGACGAGTGCGCTCTATGCGTTGCTCCGGAAGCGTGTCCGCGTGCTGAATCTGTGGGCCGGTGCGCTGTTGGCCTGGCTGTTACTGACACTGACTACCAGCTTCTGGATGCCGGGCGCGAGCTACCTCTTTCTGTGGCCCCTGCTCTTCTGCATCGCCGGCCTGGCTATCGCCATGATCCGCGGCGGCGTCCTCGTCTTCTGGCTGGCGGCTCTGCCGGGGATCATCCTGATGGCGCCTTCCATCGAGCTGCTATTCATGGCGCTCACCATGCGCATGGCCTTCGTCGGTGCCTTCAGCACGGTGCTGTTGGTGGGTCTGCTGATTCCGTGCCTCGATCTGATCGCCGCTACGGGCCGCTGGTGGCTGCCCTCCGGCGCGGCTGCGATATGTACCGCGTGCCTCATCGTAGGCGCTTCGATGTCCGGATTCAGCCGCACGAATCCGCGCACCGACAGCATCTATTACGGGCTCGATACGGATACAGGCAAAGCCGTGTGGTTCAGTCTCGATCCCAAGGTAGACGATTGGACGGGTCACTATCTGGGTGTGAATCCACGGCGGGCCGCGCTACCGCAATTCGTGCCATTCATGGCTTGGCAGTATCTGACCCACGATGCGCCGGCGGCGAATCTGCCTCCGCCATCGGTCGAGCGTCTCGCGGAATCGAGCGATGGCGCGTCGCGTACTTTGCGCCTGCGCATCACTTCGCCGCGGCATGCGCCACGCGTATACTTATATGGCGACGAGGCTGTCCACGTGTTAAACGCCTCGGTCGATGGCGCGCCCATCGATGCAAGCCAAGCTTTCGCCGGGCTGAAGCCGGGACAACGCGCATACACGTTTCGCATGGCGCGCTGGGGACTATGTTACTTCAACGTTCCCAGCCAGGGCATCGAATTACAAATTCGATTGCGGAATCCGGCCCCCACTTACCGCATGGAAGTAGTCGACCAATCTTATGGAATCGATCGCCTGCAGGGCGCCGTGCCGCGTCCCGCGGGTATGATTCCCTTTCCCCTCATGATGGATTCGGTCTGGGTGCGCAAGTCCTACGTTTTCTGAACCACTCACTTACCGTTTGTGATACATTAATTGAATCTGCCACTTAGCACTCAGACTAATGTGTCCATTTGCTGATCCGCCGGTCTCGAAGGTCCTGGAAAGCTATTGCAATCAGCCCGTCCGGGCCGACGATCCACGCCGCGCCGTGGCCCGCAATCTCCTGGCCGAGCATCGCCTGTGCGCGGATCGTTTCGGGAAGTTCGCGGGATATGCCGGAGATTTGCGCACCTTTGACGAAGTCCAGCAAGCAGTCGAACGCTATCATAAGGAGCAAGTACGGCCGCTATCCTCCGCTGGCATATTACCGGCATATGAACGCACCGAGAACCAGGAGAACTTGGTCACCCTGGCAAAGGAAACGCATGTCGGCACGGTACTCAACCTGACTCGCCTGGACAGTGTATATAGGGAAGGGTGGAATACGTTTCGCATTCCCGCGTTCGAGAACTACGCGCAGACCGATCCGCGCGGCGCCCAGCAGGTGAACGATTTCCTGGGTGATCGTCTGGGGGATGCCGGGCGGCGTGAATCGTTTCTGGAGGCGATTCTGCTCGCCTTCCGCCGTTCCCGTGCCAGCAAGCGCATCGCGGCACAGCGCATACGCCCGGCCTGGGTCGCGGAATGGGAATCGCTGCTCCCATTTCTGGAGCCGGATAAGCCGGAGCGTTGGTTACAGGCCGTGGGTGTGCCCAGCGACGATCCGGCGTGGGTCGCGGTTTTTCGTTACCCCGCGTGGCGGCGCGGCAAGCAGTTGCCCCTCTTCCGGCCGACGCAGTTGGATGCCGGATGGTACGCGCATCATTTCCCTTCGCCGCCTGCGGTGCCGCTCGCGTCGGGAGGCTATTCGATGTATCTGCAGCAGGACGGCGAGCCATCCTCCGCACCGGTTGGTTGGGTCTCCGAATACTTGCATCGCCAGATCGATTTCTCGATGCCGCATTGGCGCGGCGGTGGCAGTCTGATAGGAATGGCACGCCGGGTCGGGGGAAGTCTCGACGAGCAGCGGCGCCATCATTGGCAAAAATTGCAAGATAAGTACGGTGGTCCTGAGATTTTAGGCTGGATGGGTAGCTGCCCATGAAATATAATGCATACGTTATGGAAAAGTGATAGACTATGAATCGGGAGGTCTGGGAATTCCTCATGGGCGGCAGCCGTCGCGTGATTGACGCGTGGCTCAAAGAAGAGAACATCTCGCCCCAGGAGCGCGCGAAGCTGGACTTTGCCGTTAACCAATTGCGGACATTGGATTTAGGTCTCATCAGCCGGAAGCTCGTGGCCGGCCCCCTGCGCGGTACCAAACTCTACAAGCTCAGGCTGCGCTGCCGGAACCGCGAGTTGCGTCCCCTCCTGTGCCGCGGACCGATCGGTCCCGGACACGACTGCACGCTACTACAGGGCGCCATCGAAGTGGGTGACAAGTTGAAGCCCAGGGACGCCGAAGAGCGCGCTAACGAACATCGCGGAACTTTGATCAGCCGCCCCACGTGGCGGGCGCCATATTGATATGAAAGAAGATAATCTGAATCAGCGCAAGGAGCGTCTGCGTGAAGAGCTGCGCGACCCGGAATACCGGGAACAGTACGCCACCAGCGCTCTGATCGGCAACGTTTCGGCGCAAGTGCAGGCACTGCGCCGGCAGCGGGGACTCAGCCAGGAAGAACTCGCCCAGAAGGTCGGCACCAAGCAGCCTCGCATCTCGGCGGTGGAAAATCCTTCAGATGGCGATGAACCGCCGAATTGGGAAGTCGACACGCTCGACCGCATCGCCAAGGGACTCGGCACCCGCCTCAAAATCTCTTTTGAAACCTACGGTTCGCTCGTCGAGGAACTGGATATGGTGACAACGGAATCGCTCCGGCGCCCCGAGCCGGCCAATGACCCGATTCTGTTCCCCAAGCCTCCCATGCCGGAGCCCGATCCGACCGCGCCCGAGCGCACGCGCTGGATGCAGGAATTGATGATCCCGTGGCTCTGGGAAGACAAGCTCGATATTGACCGTCTGCTCGGTTGGCTGCAGGGGTTGGGTCTGCCGCCGGTAGGCTCCGCCGAAGAGCCGTATCAGTGGATTCTGCGCGGCGTGTCTGTTCCGGGTCCGGCGCAAGATACGCTCGAGAAGCGGCTGGCGGAGCGGCTGGCGATCATCCTGGGAGAGCAGCCCGATGTGGACCCCCCGGTCTCCGGTAATTCCCACGACTTTCTGAGCAACTTATATTGGACTTGCGCGGGCTTGCGTCAACGGGCGTTCCTGGCCGAACCGTTGTGGCAGATTTATAGGCGGCTGAAATACACCAAGCCGGCCGGGGCCATTCGCGACGCATTGCAAGGTGCCCTGGTGCAGAACCAGTTCACCGAGACCAAGCCGCTGAAGGAAATCTGGGAGCCGATGATCGAGCGCGGCAGGCATCGCTGGCTGCGCGGACGCGAGATCGTGGGCTATGAAGGCATCCTCGTCCGGCACCAGACCGTGAAGCCCGATCTGGACAAGGTCTTCTGGGCGCTGGGCCGGATTTCGCATCGTTGGGAAACCAAGGACGATCCGGACCGGCTGGCGGAATTTGAGCGGCTGATTTGGAAGATACCCGGCTTGGAACAATACGAAGCGGCGCGCGGGCTCGTCGAATCGGCTCGCGATTGGTCGCCGTGGGCGCGGCCCATGGTGCAACGGCATTGGGCGCCGGACGGCTCGCTCGAAATCAGCGTGCGATTTGGCAGAACCGAGTACCGGGGCGACTGGAGTCCGGGCGCCAACGCCACGACCAGCATTCGCAGACGCGGATCTGAGGAGGTCGAGGAGCAGAGCTCGGAACTCTCCGGGCAGCCCAGCATGAACCTGCTCGTAAATGAACTGCTGACCCGGGCCGGCAACGAGCAGGCGCCTGAGGCGCGGGTGATCCATGCCGAGGTCCTGGCGTATGCCGCGTCGAGCCGCGCCGCGGCTTAACCCGCGGCCCCTGCGAGTTGCAAGTCGTTCACGGCATCGATCAGATTCTGGCAGTCCGGCTCTTTCACCACGTAAACCGCATTTTTCGGCAGCAGGGCCGGCGCAAAGTCCTCCTTCGGCAGAACTGAGTAGAGGATGATCTTGACGTTTTGCGTACGGGGATCTTCGCTCAACATCTGCGCGCACCGCAGCCCTGCGTGATACGGCGTGGAATCCGCGGGCGCCGGCTTGGCGTCGCGACTGGGGCTGGCCCATCGCAGCATGATGTCCAGTACGGCGATGTCTGGAGGCGCGGCGGTAATCGATTCAAAATCCAAGCGAAACTCCGATTCGCAGGTCTTGGTGGTTACATCCGCGCCGAGCGTACTCGTCAAGGCCTGACGGACGTAGGCGCATTGCAGGTGGTCATCTTCGACTAGCAAGATCTTGAGCATCGGAAAGCTTCTCCACTCCCTTCGTTATGGGAAACACCAGCCGTACCTCGGTAATGCCATTCTGCGTCGGTGTAATCGCCAGCCTGCCGCCGTGGGCTTGCATGATCTCGTCCACGATCCACAGGCCAATGCCGGATCCTTCGCCCGTGGCAGAAATGGCGTCGCGGCCGCGATAACCGCGCTGCTTGAGCAACGGCGCCTCGTCCGGCTTCACTTCCAGGCCTTCGTTGGCGACCGCCATGAATAGTTCTGTGCCTCGAGCCTGAATGCCGCCCCACACGCGGACCACCGTGCCGTCGTAGCTGTATTTCGCTGCGTTATCCATGATGTTGTTAATGCACTGTTCGAGCAACGCCCAGTCCGCTTCCACCAACACCTTGCCGGCGCGCTCCTTGCCGGCGACGTCATCGAAGCCTTTCTCATCCAGCCGGAAGTGGATATTGCGCTGCGGATCGGTGAGGGCCTCGTGATCCGCGCACGATTCGCGCAGCATCTGCAGCAGTTTGTGCTGCAGCAGTAGAGTGCGTTGCAGGCGGATGGGCCGCTGGGCGGACAGGTCCGAGAACACTCCCATGTTGCGCACCACGCGCGCCACCTTGCTGCACAGGCCGCGCAGACGTTCCAGTTCCTGGCGCTGTGCCCCGGAAAATGAGCCGCAAGCAATCAGGTTTTGCGCCGTACGGTACGACGAGATGATGGGTGACTTCACCTGGTGATGCACGTCGCCGATGGTTTTGCCCTGCGTCTCGATCATCTCGCGGTTCTTGCGTTCGAGGTCCTGTAGGCCGCGGATCTGCGAGGCCAGGGAATGATAGAGCCCCAACTGCTGCCCGAGCAAGCCGGCAATTAGCTTCACATTTTCCGGGAAAGGCCGGGGCGAGTTGCTGCGGATGCAAAGCACCCCGGTGATGTTGTCTCCGTCTTCGATGGGCGCCTCGATGATCTTGCGAGTCTCCTCGAAATTCGGTTTATAGTGCGGAGCATTCTTGACGTCGTCGTAGATCAGCACGCCCTTCTTCTCGGCGACGAGGTACGACGAAGTGGAGCCGTAAGGCTTCAGCGGGTAGCGCGCCTTCTGCGATTTCGGGTGCTGATCCCAGTCGCGCCCGTAGACCGCCGCGGTGTAAAGCTCGCTACCGTCCACCAGCCGCACATCGCTGTTGTCAGTATTGGGAATCACCTGGTGGGCCAGGCGCATGGCTTCGCGGAAGAACTCCGTCTCGTCCCAGGTCTTGTTGTTGAGCCGGCGCTGCACCGAGCGGTTCATGGCTTGAAAGCCGCGGGTCAACGCCCACCACGCGTGCAGTTCCTGTTCCTTGTTCAGGTTCCCCAGGTAATTCTCCCAGCACGCGCCGAGCCGCACTGCCACACCGTCCAGGAACTTGGCTTGCCACACGTCGAAATAGAAGGGATCGCGCGTGCTGCCGGCGCAGCGGATGGCGCCCCAGGTTGTACGATTGGTCCGAATGGGCGCGCACATCCAACTGAGCGGCGGACACGCTTCCGGGTCGTCCAGCTTGAAGTAGTCGCGCGCCCGGTCGCGAATGTGCAGCGAGTCTTCCCACTTCAGGCCGGGATACTTCTCTTGAATCCAGGCCTGATCCTCCTGATAGTGAGCCAGGTCCACAATGCGCACCCAGTCGACCCCGGCGCAAACGTATCCGGTGGCTCCTTCTCCCCGCTTGTACTCCGCACGCTCCGTCCACGGGCTTTCCCAGACCCTCTGGAAGGCCGCCAGGCGGAACACGCCTTCGGCCTCGGCTGGATTCTCGAGGAAAATCGAAACCTCCAGACAAGAGAAGGTTGCATTCACCCGATTGGCAACTTTTCGAAATGTCTCCAGCCGCCCGACCTGGTGTTGGTCTGACCGATTGATGATCTCGGTGACGTCATCCACCATCTTGAAGCCTACGCGGTCGGTGAGGTTGCCCAGCAGCGACGGAAAAACGGCAGAGACTTGATTCAGGTAGTCGAGATCCGCCTGCGAGAAGGGACGGTCTTCGCGCCGGTAAACTTCCAGAACGCCGGGCGCATCATCCGGCATCTTCATGGGTGCCAGGCAAATGTAGCGTGCCTCCGACTGGCGCATGAATCGCGGCGCCGGTGCCGCGACGCGCGGATCGTCGCAGCCGATCGCGGCCGCCTCTCCGGACCGCAGCACCGCGCCCACCATGGAATCGAAGTTGAGCTCGTGCCAAACGCGAATATCGGAGGGTAACCAGTAGGCGGCGACGAACAGACGGCCCGTGCCCGCTTGGATGTTCGAGCCCGGAGCCGTCAGCCAGAGGAGCGTGCCCCAGCTGCCCATCTGCTCGCTAACCACGCGCAGCATCTCGGTGATGCCTTCGAGCCGGTGCTGGACGGCGGCCACTTGGACCAAGCGAATGATCGACTGGCCGCCGTTTTCCATAACGTATAGGTTATATCATATGGAGCGCGCGCGTGCAAGCGCTGACGGGCGGTTACTTATGTGAATTGAACCGTGCCTCTACGGCCGGCCAGTTCACCACGTTCCACCACGCGCTCAAATAATCCGCGCGGCGGTTCTGATAGCGCAGATAGTAGGCATGTTCCCAGACGTCCACGCCCATCACCGGGAACTTGCCTTCCATTACCGGGCTATCCTGGTTCGCGGTCGAGATGATATCCAGCTTGCCGCCGCTCGCCACCAGCCACGCCCAGCCGGAACCGAAGCGGCCCATGCCGGCGGTCTGCAGCTTGGTCTTGAACTCGTCGAAACTACCGAACGTCCCGGTGATGGCCTCGGCCACGTGCCCGATGGGCGCGCCACCCGCTCCGGGCGCCATGATGGTCCAGAACATGGAATGGTTGATATGGCCGCCGCCGTTGTTGCGCACTGCCGTGCGGATGTTCTCGGGTACGATCGCGCAATTATTCGCCAGCAGCTCTTCGATGCTCTTGCCGGCCAGTGCGGGAGCCGACTCGAGCGCTTTATTCAGATTGGTCACGTACGCGCCGTGATGCTTGCCGTGATGGATTTCCATCGTCATCTTGTCGACCGCGACTTCGAGCGCGTCACTCGCGTAGGGTAATGGGGGAAGCGTAAAAGACATATCGATCTCCGTTCATCTCCTCGTGTGCATGTGGGCCGGGCGTGCCCGGCGTTCAGTTAGTTCTGGCCCGCTCGTAAGCGTCTGCCAGGCGGAACATGGTTGGTTCGTCAAAATGCTTGGCCAGAATCTGCATCCCCACCGGTAATCCTTCGGCGGTCATGCCGCAAGGCACGCTCATGCAGGGAATGCCGGCCAGTGAGCCTGTAATCGTATAAATGTCCGACAGGTACATGGCCAGCGGATCGTCAATCTTCTCGCCCAGCTTGAAAGCCGGGAAAGGCGAAACCGGCGCCACGATCGCATCCACTTCTGAAAACGCCCGCGCAAAATCGCGTGCGATCAAAGAGCGCACCTTCTGCGCCTTCAAATAGTACGCATCGTAATAACCCGCACTAAGCACATAAGTGCCCAGCATGATGCGCCGCTTGCATTCCGCGCCGAAGCCCTCGCCGCGCGTGTGCCGGTACATATCGCTCAACGTGCCCGAAGCCTGCGAGCGCGACGTGTAACGCACGCCATCGAACCGCGCCAGGTTCGAGCTGGCCTCGGCTGTCGCAATAATGTAATAACAGCCGATGGCGTAATCCGTCGTGGGCAAACTGATCTCGCGCACCTCGCAGCCTAGCCGCCTTAACGTCTCCGCGCCGGCTGCGATCAGCGTACCAGTTTCACTCGCCAAGTCTTTTAGATACTCGCGCGGCAACCCAAGCTTCAGACCTTTCACCTTTCCATCGAGTGACTCGGTGTAATCCGGCACCGTAGCTTCAGCAGATGTCGCGTCCATGGGATCGCGCCCGGCGATCACCTGCAGCAGTGTGGCGGCGTCGCGTACGGTCCGGGCGAGCGGTCCGATGTGATCGAGCGAACTGGCAAACGCGGTGAGTCCGTAGCGCGAGACACGGCCGTAAGTCGGGGTCACGCCCACCACGCCGCAGAACGATGCCGGCTGCCGGATCGATCCGCCGGTGTCCGAGCCGAGTGCCAGCGTCGCGGTGCCTTGCGCCACGGCCGCCGCCGAGCCGCCGCTCGATCCGCCCGGCACGCGGTCGTGCGCCAAGGGATTGCGCACCGGCCCGAACGCGGAATTTTCGTTCGACGATCCCATGGCGAACTCGTCGCAGTTGGTCTTGCCCAGAATCACGCCGCCCGCTTCTTCGAGACGCGCGATGGCCGTCGCGTCATAGGGCGGCACGTAGTTGGCCAGCAGCTTCGAGCCGCAAGTGGTGCGCACGCCCTTGGTGACGATGACGTCCTTCACGGCCACGGGTACGCCGGCCAGCGGTCCGGGATCTTCACCGCGCGCGATTTTCTCATCCACGCGCGCCGCGGTTGCCAGCGCACGCTCCGGCGAAAAATGCAGATAGGCGCTGGTCGACGGGTTCTGCGATTCGGCGAAGTCGAGCGCTTCGCGCGTGAGTTCAGTGGCGCTGAAGCGGTGCGCCTGCAGACCCTCGCGGACCTGACTGATGGTGAGTGTGCGCAGATCCATGGCTCAGCGCTCGATAACTTTAGGCACTTTGAAATATCCGGCGCCTGGCTGCGGCGCATTCGCCAGCGCGACGTCGGTCCCCAGGCAAGGACGTTCGCAATCGTCCCGCCAGGTATCCGTGGCGCCGCCTTCGTAGAGCACCTGCGTCATCGGTTCGATGCCCGCCGTCTCGATTTCGTTCAGCCGCTCGACGTGTCCCAGGATCTCGTCGAGGTCCGCGCGGAATTTGTGGACTTCCGCGTCGGTCAATTCCAGATTTGCCAGGTCCGCCACGTAGCGGACTTCTTCTTCAGTAATCTTCACGCCAGCGCCTTTTTGCGCGCGGACTTGTAGATATTGCGCAACACCGGATCCGCGATTTCATCCGCCTCATCGAGCGCGCCTGGAACGGGCCGTGCTAGCTCGGCGCGCTGCGGCTCGCGCCGGGCCGGGATGACGCGGAACTCCAGGTCTTCGACGACTCCCTGGCCCAGGTGCCGCTCCAGGTTCGCCACGATTTGGCGCGACAAAGTGAACAGTTGCCTCTTCCAGATGGCGTCTTCCACTTCCACGATCAACCGCGTGCGCACCAGGCGGGCCGGCCGCGTACGCGCCGCCACCTTCTTGCCCACAGCCAACGGCCAGGCGGCGCGGACGAGGTCGTCAAATTCGATGGGACCACCGCCGCACGTGAGTTTGCCGAGGAATCTGCTGGCGCGTTCCATTGTGAGGAGAACTCGATCATTGTAGCGCATGCGGCATGCCGGTGAATGCGGCTATCATGATCGTGTCGAAGTGCAGGGGCAGAACCAACTGGCCGCCGAGACCGCTGCGTGGCGCCGGCTGACGACGGTCGTGGACCAGGTGTTGGACATGGCGTGAACGGCGCTACAATTCGGCTTCAGTGAAAATATTTCGACTCGCAGTTCCGCTGCTTCTGGCTGCCTCGCTGCTACCGGGTGCCCCGCCGGAAATCTACCAACACATCAACCACGCCGTTTGGCTGGTGCGCAGTCTCGAAGGGCCATTGCGCGGCTGGAAGACCCTTGGTTTGTCAGACGTCAGTGACTTCGGAAAAGTCCGCTTCCAGGGTGAATATCGCGGCCAGCCGGTCAGCGGCCGCGCGCGCATGGCTTGGGGACACATCGGCAATCTCGCCGTAGACATGCTGCAACCCGAAAGCGGCGACACTGCTTTCAACGCGTTCCTGGCCAGCCACGGCGATGGCATCTTCGCCATGGTCTACCAGGCGAGCCGCCCTGAAATGGACCACGAAGTGGCGCGCCTGCAGGCGCTGGGCGTGCCGGTGCTCCAGCGCATCGAGATCGCCACCCGGCGGGGCCCCGCTCTGTTCACTTTCTTCGATACCGAGCCGAAAGGCAAGTATGTGCTGGGCCTTGTCGACTGGCCGGCCGGGGCCGCGCCGCAAACGGCGCCTCAGACCGTCTCGCACTTCGCGTTCGTGATTCGCCAGGCTCGTCCCGTTTCCGATTTTTGGGAGCAGTTGGGATTTCCGGCCATGCCGGTCTCGCATGCCACCCCGCGCTCCGACTCCCGCTACCACGGCCAGCCGCTGCTACTCTCCTTCGACGTCGGATGGCATCGCTACGGCCACCCGATCTTCGAATGGATTATTCCGCCGTCTGAACCAAATAATTGCTACGCCGACTTTCTGAAGGAGCATGGCGAGGGCGTCCATCACCTGGGGATGTCCGTTGAAAACCTCAACGAGGCCATTGCCCACTATAAGACCTTGGGCTACATCCCGGTGCAATCGGGCGCGTGGGGCGATGTGGGCAAGCCTGGCTCTGGGCAATATAGTTACATGAGTACGGATTCGATCGGCGGGGTGACGGTTGAATTGATCCGCGGGTACAACTGACTCGATCGGGCGGCTATTTCGTCTCAAATGACCAAGCCCCGGACTTCAAATCGTCCGTGGTTTGAACCGCCTTCGCCAATCCCGTAGCTGCGTGATGGGTGGTGCCCAGCACCGCATGATAGAGCTCGTGAGCCATCACCCGGCCCAGCACCCGGCCCAGAGCGGCGTCTGCCACCAGCCGGTCGGGCGCATATTCGATGTCGGGCATCATGCGGCGCACCGCATCGCAATACACTTGGCTGAAGGGAAGCACCTGGCCGGAAACTACGGCTGTACTGCCGAGCACCTGCGCATCCTGGGTGGCCGGGAGCAATCCCTCCGGTGCGCAGATACCCGTGAATCTAACCACGGCCAGCCGGGCGAAAGCCTCGTTGCCCTGGTTCTGCGATACGAAGCGCCAAGTCACATCGATACCGACGGGCGCCAACACGTGCGCGGCTTCCTTCTCCATGGCCTGCAGAACGGATGGCAAAGGGGGCTTATCGAAGTCCAGGTAAACGCCAACGGGAGAAGCGGCCGTCACAACCGCGCGGAAAGCCAGCAAGCCAGCGAGAATAGAGAGCCGCAACATGGAGGCACCCTCGCAACCAAGCCAATTGTACCGTGGGAGGACGCCTCAAGGCAAAAACCAGACGGAATCGTACGTACATTAACAACAGTTAATTAGTCATAGATTGCATTTTATGTAAACTATGATAAACTTCCAAAATGAAGCTGCTGATCGTTTCCGCAGTCTTTGTCAGCTTCGTGGCTTCGAACGTCCAAAATGCATATGCGCAGGGCGAGACCACCAGCGCCATTTCTGGACGCGTCGCCGACCAGACCGGAGCGGGGCTTCCCGGCGCGACCGTGCGTCTTACGGGAGTCGACACGGGGCTGCGCCGCTCGATGGAGGCCAGTGATACGGGGCGGTTCAGCTTCCCCCAGTTGAAGCCCGGCACGTATTCGCTGGACGTCTCCGCGCCGGGATTCGAGCCGCAACGCCGGCCAGCGATTCCGGCGGGCGTCGGCCAGACCCAGACCGTGGACTTCGTGTTGACGCTGGCAGCCGCGCATGAAGAAGTGGTCGTCGGAGGCGAAGCGCCGCTGATCAACACCGACAATCCGAACACCGCCACTACGCTCACCGCCAAGGCTCTGGCGGATCTGCCGAATCCCGGCTCCGATCTGACTTATCCGGCGCAGTTCGCACCGGGCGCCCTCATCAATACCGCGGGCAGCGGCAACGATTTCGTCGGCGCGCAGAACGGTTACGGCAACGTGCAGTTCAATGGTCTGCCCGCGCTATCGAACGCCTACATCGTGGACGGCCTCGAAACCAACGATCCGCTGACCAATCTGAATAGCGGCTTGGCGACCAATCTGGTCTTAGGCCTGAACTCCATCTCGGAAGTCACGGTTAACACCACGTCTTATGCGGTCGATCAGGGCCGCTACGGCGCTTCTCAAGTCACTTATGTGACTAAGTCGGGTACCAACGCTTTTCACGGGAATCTCTACGAGCTATGGAACGGCTCTAAGCTGAACGCCGCGGACTTCTTTACGAATGCCACGGCCGGCAATCACCAGCCCCGCTCGACCGTGAACCACTTCGGCGGCAGCCTGGGGGGACCGGTGCGGCGCAACAGGCTGTTCTTTTTCGCCGATTTCGAACAACTGCGGATCGCGCTGCCCATTGTGACGCCTGTAACGGTACCGAGCCCGGCGTTCGAGAATTACGTCGTGCAGCAGTTGCCGCGGGGCGGGGTAGATAGTATCTCGGGCGCCGTGTATCCAGCCGCGCCGCAGTTAGTGCCATTCTATCGCAACTTATTCTCACTCTATAGCGGATCAGGCGGCACGCCGCTGGCGGTGCTGGGCTGCCCTTTGGACATAAATGGCGTAGAGGCAGGCGGGGCACCGCCGCATGGCGATGGCTGCGCGCTACGCCGCAGCGTGTCACAATCGAGCGGCGATCACGAGCAGGTGGTGACCGCGCGCATGGATTACAACATCGACCCGCTGAACACTACCTGGTACCGCTTCCAATCCGATACCGGCCTGCAGGCGGCTTACACCGATCCCATTAATTCGCTCTTTAATGCCATCTCCTCGCAGCCGCTCTACTCGTTCGCTGCCGGCTACACGCATATCTTCTCGCCGCGCCTCGTCAATTACTTCAATCCGGCGTTTTCATGGTACGAGAGCTTATTCGGTCCCTCGGACTTATCCAAGACTCTAGCGGCTTTTCCAATTGTGCTTCAAGGCGCGCCGTTCACCACTCTCGGCGGACTAGATAACAACTGGGTACAAGGCCGCCGCGCCACGCGCTTTCAGTTGAATGACAGCCTCTCGTGGACCACTGGCCGCCACGACTTCCGTTTCGGAATCAGCTCGCGCCGCCTGCGCATCAACGATTTCGACTTCAGCACGGATGTCACGCCCCTGGTCACTTATACGACGCTTCCCGAGTTTATCTATGGCGTGGCATCCACTGCCACGCGAAGTTTTCCTATTGCCGCGTCGCAACCCTTCAACTATCTGAACGCCGACTTATACGCGCAGGATTCCATCAAACTGACTTCCAAGCTGAACTGGAGCATCGGTGTGCGCACGGCTTATAACTCCGATCCGGAAAATCCGCATGCGCTGGTGGCGCGCCTGCCCGGCTCGTTCGATGCACTCGTGCACGATGTGAATGAACCGCTGAACGCCACCATCGCAACCGGCCTGACACATCTCTTCCCAGCGACGCCCTGGGCGCTCTGGCAGCCGCGCACGGCCCTCGCCTGGCAGTTCGCGCCGGGTTGGGTGCTGCGTTCCGGCTTTGGCGTCTTCACTGACATTCTGCCTGGCAGCGTGGCTGACCTGGTAGGCGCGAATCCGCCCTACGTAAATACCTTTCAGGGCGGCCTGCTCGGCTCGGCCGGCGGATTGGCAATCGCGCCCGGAGTGCCCAACAGCGCGGTCGATGCCACCACGTCCGCCAATCAGTCATTTCTGAGCGGCTTCCGGCAAGGCGAATTGTCGTGCGCCTCGGCGCTGGCGAATCCGCAGCAATGCTTACCGCCTGCCGGGCTGACCGCCGTACCAGACGGGCGCCTGCGCGCGCCGTATTTCCTGCAGTGGAGCTTGGCCATCGAGCACCAGGTCGGACACTCCACCAGCCTGCGCGCGCAGTATGTCGGCACGCGCGCCATCGACCTGCCGTACCAGACCCAGGTCAACGGTTATCAGACCATATGTGCCGGTTGCTTCGCGCCGTTTCCCTATGCGCAGCCGGCCGACCCGCGCTTCGCCGCCGTCGATCAACTATCGACCGGCGCCAACAGCCATTACAATGGTTTGCAACTTACAGCCGAGAAGCGCCTCGCGCACGGACTCGAGTTACACGCAAACTACACCTGGAGTCACTGCCTCGATACTGTTTCCAACGGCGGCTTTCTTTCGTTTTCGTCGACAGGCATCCTATCGCCGCTGCCGGGTGAGTTATGGCGCCAGTATGGTAATTGCGATTATGATGTGCGCCATAACTTTAACGCAACGTATGTTTATGAGTTACCCTTCAAGAGTCACTCGCGATGGAAGGCGCTGGTGGAGGGGTGGCAGATTTCCGGAACCTTCTTCTGGCACAGCGGACTACCCTTCAGCGTCCTGAGCGCGCCTTATTCTGCCAACGGACACGGCATCGTGCAGGGTGGCGGTCCACAGTTCGCCAGCGTAGTGCCCGGAGTCCCGCTTTATGCCAAGAACCCGATTTCCGGAGTGACTCAGGCAGGCACCATTCAATGGCTGAATCCGGACGCCTTCGTGTCGGCGGTGGATCCCAGCACGGGCGCCTGCTACGGCGGCGACAGCCCCGTGAACTGCCAGTTTGGCGATCTCGGGCGCAACACTTTGCGCGGTCCGGATTTCTTCTGGAGCGATCTCTACGTGACCAAGCAGTTTCAACTGAGCGAGCGGCTGCGGCTGCGCCTCGAGGGACAATTCTTCAACGTTCTGAACCATCCGAATTTCGCCCTGCCTGCGGTGGTCGCGGGCATTCCCGGCGAGCCAGGCACGCAAACCGGCTTCGGCGCCATCTCCGCGACGACTTCGCCTCCCACAGGCCTGCTGGGGGTCGGCTTGGGCGGCGACAATTCGCCGCGGATGATCGCCCTTCAGGCGCGGCTGGAGTTCTGACCGCCGCACGCGGCGTCAGTGTTTCGAGAACATCTCCCGAACTGCCTGGCGCAGCATCTGTTGGCTATCCGGCCGGCTGTAGAACATATGGCCGCCCGGATACTCGCGCACCTCGACTCGCGTGGGGTCTCCCATCACGGGCATTTGATCCACGGTCAAGACGGACCCCATAAACGGGCACGACAGGTCGTTCCAGCCGTGCGCGATCAGCACCCGGAGTTTGGCGTCTGCCGCCACGGCCTGGCGCAGATCGGTCACGGCGCCGGCGCGCAATGCGCGGCTGTCATGGTCCCATTGGGAATTCACTTCGAAGCTGAGCGCGTTGTAGCGCGCTTCGGTTTTCCAGCCCACCACGCGGGTTACGAAATCCACCATCGCCGTGGTCGTCGGGGCGATAATGCTTTCGAGCAGCGGATCGCCGGTGCGCTGCTGGGCGGCAAAGGGAAACGGATCGAACGACGTGACGTTCGAATCATAGACGCTGCCAATCTTGCCCTCCTCGCGGAACACCTCGCGCAGGTACGCGCCGATCTCCAACCGGCCGCCCTCGTGTTTGACAAACTCCTCTTCCAGGCCGGTCATCTCGGTGACGTGCTTGACGATGCGCGCCGTGGCGTCGGGATCGGAACAGCCCTTTAGTAAGTCGGTAACATATTCGCCGCGCGTGTAAGCGATCACCTTCGCCATAGCTTCCGGAGTGAGTTGGTGGATGCGCTCCAGGTGCGCCGCGGAAATCGAGGGCAGCGTCAGCAGCCACCGGTCCGGGGAAACATCGCTGTCCTCGCCGAGGGTCGGATTCAGGTAAGGCGAAACCAGCACGACGCCGTTCATCGCCACGCCCAGTTGCCCCTGCAGGTAGTGCGTGATGCGCGGCCCACGATAGCCTCCGTAGCTCTCGCCCACGAGATATTTCCGCGAGCTGAGGCGCCCGTTCTTCACCAGCCAGTCGTAGATCACGCGCGACAGATAGTGAATGTCGGGCTCGGTCGAGTAAAACTGCTTCTTGGTCTCGTCGGTGGAAACCAACGAGCGGCTGAATCCGGTGCCGATCGGATCGATGAACACCAGGTCGGTAAAGTCGAGCCACGTTCCGGGATTGTCGGTCAGCGTGGCGGGATCGGAAGGGCTGTCGCCCTGGTCGCCGAACTTGACGTGCTTCGGCCCGATCGCGCCGAAGTTCAAATACACGGACGAGGCGCCCGGCCCCCCGTTCAGCGCGAACGTCACCGGACGGTCTTTGCCCTCCACGATGTAAGCGGTGTAGACCACCTCGCCGCTTTTCTTGCCGGTGTTGTAGACCGGCAGAGTGCCTACGGTCACTTGATAGGTGAGAGTCTTGCCATCCAACTGGATGCTCTGCGACGTGTGCGCGTCCGCGGGCAGGGGCGGCTCTTTCTCGGCGGCCGCCTCTTTGTCTTTATCCTTGGGTGCCTCCTTGGCGGGCGGCGTGGCGGGAGGCTTGGCCTCCTGGGCGATGGCAGAAGGCGCGCCGCAGACAAGTACGGCGAGTAGGGTGGCGAGGCAACGATGGGTCATTTCGTCACCATAACTCAATTTGCTTACGGCCGTGGGCTAGAGTAATAGGGTGACTCGATTTGCAGTGCTGGTTTGTCTCTGTGCGACTGCGTTTGCGCAGACGGATTGGCCCACTTATGGCAACGATCCGGGCGCTATGCGCTATTCGAGCTTGCGGCAGATCGATCGCGGCAACGTGAGGCGTCTGGCGCCGGCCTGGACCTTCCGCACCGGCAAGCCCGGATCGGAAGCCGTGCCGATCGTCGTCAATGGCGCGATGTATATCACCGCGCCGGACGGCGTCTATGCGCTGGTGCCCGAGACCGGCGAGTTGTTGTGGCAGTACGCCGCCGCGCCGACAGCTCTGCGCGGCTTGGCGTATTGGCCGGGCGCCGCGGGGATGCACGCGCGGGTGCTCGCCGGCAACGGGCCGTATTTGTTGGCGCTCGATGTGACCACCGGCAAGCCCGCGCCGGGATTCGGTAACGAAGGCCGGGTGGATTTGAAGCGCGGCGTGCTGGGCGAACTGAAGGACGCGCGCTACACCCTGCAGTCGCCGCCCGCGGTGTTTGGCGATGTCGTGATCACCGGATGCAGCAACGGCGAAGGTTCGCCGAGCGCGGGCGCGTATGGCGATATTCGCGGATGGGACGCGCGCACGGGCAATCTGCTCTGGACCTTTCATACCGTGCCGCGGCCCGGCGAGCCAGGATCGGAAACGTGGCCCGCGGGCGGCTGGAAGAATCGATCGGGCACCAACGTCTGGGGCTTCTTCACCGTGGATGTGCAGCGCGGCATCGTATATGCGCCGCTAGGCGCGCCCACATCCGATTTCTACGGCGCCGATCGCATAGGCGACGGCCTCTATGGCAATACGCTGGTGGCGCTCGATGCGCGGACCGGCGCGCTGCAGTGGCACCGGCAACTGGTGCATCACGATGTGTGGGATTACGATCTGGCCGCGCCGCCGGCGCTGTTCGATATTCATCGCGGCGGGCACACGATTCCGGCCGTGGCCGAAATCACTAAGATGGGGCTGCTGTTCGTATTTAATCGCGTGACCGGCGAATCGGTTTACGGTATGGAAGAGCGTGCGGTTCCGCAGTCGATCGTGCCCGGTGAAGTGACGTCGAAGACCCAGCCGTTTCCCTTGAAGCCGCCGCCGTTGGCGCGCAATACGTTTCGCCTGGAAGATATGTACAACCGCTCGCCCGAGCTTGCACATTTCTGCCGTGAATTGTTTCAGGCGAATCACATGACGATCGGCGGCCCGTACACGCCGCTGCCGCTTGAAGGGAACGCGTTGTTTTTCCCGAGCACGCTGGGCGGCGGGAATTGGGGCGGCGTGTCGGTCGATCCCACGCTTGGATTGCTGTTCGTGAACGTGATGAACGTGGGTCAGTGGGGACACCTGGAGAAGCGCGGCGACGACTACGTGCGCACGTCCGCCTTGGGACCGTATGCGCGATTCTGGGATCCGGCGACGCACATCCCGTGCCAGAATCCGCCGTTCGGGGAGTTGATCGCCGTGGATCTGGCGTCGGGCGATATCGCCTGGCGGTCAGTGCTGGGCGTGCCTGACACCGGATCACTGAACCTGGGCGGCAGCATTGCAACAGCGGGCGGGCTCGTGTTCATCGGCGCCACGAATGACTCGCGGCTGCGCGCCTTCGATTCCGGAACTGGCAAGTTACTTTGGGAGACCAAGCTCGAAGCCAGCGCGCACACGAGTCCCATCACTTACATGGGCCGCGATGGCCGCCAGTATGTCGCGCTGATGGCTGCGGGCGGTGGCGGATACCTGGGCGGCGGATTGAGTAACTCGCTGGTGGCCTTCGCCCTGCCGGATGTTCCACGCCAGCCGCTGCCGGTGTCCGTAACGAAGGCGATCGCGGCGCCAGCGGCGAGCACGTTTGTTCCATTGCGACTCTCCCCGCGTGCCGCGAAGGCGCTGGTGGAGAAGACCTGCGCCACCAATTGCCATTCGCTCGACGTAGTCGCCAGCCAACGCCTGAGCCGCGAACAATGGCGCGCGATCGTCGTGAACATGGTGGCGCGCGGCGCCCAAGCGTCCGATGCGCAGGCACAGGCGATCGTGGATTACCTGGCGAGCGGGGCTATGCGAAAGTGATTTTCAGCGTGACCGCGTGCTGGGAAGGCTGCATGGCGGGTGTGGGCACTTTCAGCCCGGAAGGAGTCTGCGCCCAGTGCATCGGCCCACGGTATCCGAGCATTTCGACGTTTTCCACGCGCTGGGTTACGGACGGCAGGACGGCCATCTCATCCGGCCAGCCCATCACGAAGGCATACAAGCTGCCGCCTTTCGTGGTGTAGCGGATATCGGCGGCCGTCATATCCTTGCGCACATTTTCGTTGAAGGCGGCATCGGCCTTCAACTGCGTGCTGGGGCCATCGCCGAAGACCTTCCACGGGCGCGTGCCGTAGATAGCCTCGCTATTCACCGCCATCCACTCGGTGATCTGGTCCAGGATGGCGCGCTCTTCAGTATCCAGTTCGCCTGAATTGGGCAGCGGGAAATTCAGCAGCAGATTGCCGTTGCGGCTCACGATGTCGCACAGCATGTCGATCACCTGCTTGGGCGTTTTGTACTGTTGGCCGCGCTTGTAATGCCACTGGCCGACGCACGTGTCGGTCTGCCAGGGATTGGGCCAGATCTTATCCACCACGCCGCGTTCCACATCGAGTACGCAGGTGCCCACCTCGCAATCCTCGCGCCGCTTGCTGGTGTACACCGCTTCCACTTTGCCGCCATTGCGCCGCGCGCTTTCGTTATAGTGATGCGATACCAGGCGCAGTCCGTATTCCTCGAAGGGCAGCGCGCCGTCCGTGTAGAGCAGGTCAGGCTGATACTGATCCACCAAGTCCGTAATGCGCATCAGCCAATGGCGCCGCCACGAATCGGGAATGCCCTCGGGACCCCATTCGAGCTTGCCTTTGGCGAATCGCGCGCAGGCCGCTTCGTGATACAGATCCGCGTTACGTGAGTCCGTGCCATCGTAGGGCACGCCGGCCCGCGGCCCCAGGTCGTCGCTACCATGGCTCACGGCGAACCATTTGTAGCTGATCCACAAATGCTCGCTCACGCCGAACTTCAGCCCTTCGCGGAGCGCGGCTTTGCGGAACATGCCGACCACGTCTTTGCGCGGCCCCATGTTTACGGCGTTCCAGCGCGTGTGCCTGGAGTTCCACAGATCGAAGTTATCGTGGTGCACGCCCATGCTCACGAAGTACTTCGCACCGGCTTTCTTATAGAGGCTGATCAGGTGATCGGGGTCGAAGTGGCCGCCATTCCAGGTTTGGATGACGTCTTTGAAGCCGAACTTGCTGGGATGCCCGTAGGTGGCGACATGATACTTGTACTGCGCACTGCCCTGCATGTACATGTTGCGGGCGTACCAGTCACCGTTTTCAGCGGCGGATTGCGGACCCCAATGCGCCCAGATACCGAATTTGGCATCGCGGAACCATTCAGGAACCTGATATTCACGGAGCGAAGCGCGCGTGGCGGAAAACGGGGTAGCAGCTCGAACCAGGGGAGACACACCCAAGCCGCCTGCCAGCAGGCCAAGCGTGTCTCTACGGGTCAGCTTCATGCGCCGGGAAGCTTAGTCCTTGGGCGGCGGGGTGGTTTCGTTGGGATCTACGCTCTTCAGCGAGTCTTTGAAGCTGCGAATGCCTTGGGCGAGGCCTTTGCCGAGTTCCGGCAGCTTTTGCGGGCCAAAGAACAGCAGGGCAATGGCCAGGATCAGCAGCAAATGCCGCGGTTGGAGCAGGTCTTCAATCATGATTGTGCCTTCGTCCTGATGTTATCACAAAACCGTGTGCCCCGTTGTGAAACGCCGGTTTCATCCGCCAGCATGCGGGGCCAGCGCCGCAAGTGCGGCCGCCATCCGCCGGATTGCCCGTGGTTATGAGGCCGATCCTGACCGGCAACGAGATCTACTGCAAGAGATGCATGTCGAGTTATGGGCGAGCCTCAGTTCGTTCGACGGCCGTTGCAGTTTGCGGACGTGGGCCTATCGTATTGCGCACAATGTGGGCGCTTCCCATGTTGTGCGAGATCGCCGGTTGAGCTCCCGGCTGGTGGACTTGGAAGCCCTCGAATCCCGGATCTCCGCGGTTGATGGCGAAGCAGAGGTTGAGCGCAGGCTATCGGCGGCAGTCCTGCTTGGCCTGATTCACCGGCTCAAACCGCTGGATCGCCAGGTCATCATTGCTCTACCTGGAAGGCGAATCAGCAGGATCGATAGCGGAAGTGACCGGGATCACCGCCGGCAACGTGGCCACGAAAATTCACCGAATCAAGAGGATGCTTAAGCAGAAATATCTCGCAGGAGCTACGGATGTCAGAGCCTGAGCAGCCGCGCGAACCTGACACACCCGAGGCCGCCTGGAAAGCGGAGTCAGAGGAGCAACAACGAAGCATGCAGATCACCATGACACCCGGCGAGCTGTGCGCCATGGCGCAATCCCGCGAGAAACTCACGCGCGCCTGACCCGAGGCGTAATAGTCGTTATCGTAGCGCTCGCCGCAGCTCTTCTATACAACGTGTACAGAATCGGCCAGCCATGGATCAGGGTCGGACAGGCGTGGACGCTGGGCGTAATCGTCTACCTGTTCGGGCCGGCGTTTGAGCGTGACCGCCGGCGCACTGGGGCGAGTGAGCCATGCGCCATGTTTCTTGCGAAGCAGCATGCGGAGAGGCAGCGCGGCTATCTGCGCATCCGCCGTCGTTTGTTCCTGTTCATCCCGGGTATCGTGGCGTCCTGGTGGGGCGGCGGCCTGCTGGCCGCAGCCAAAACCCGGGGGATCGACCCCTCCTCCTGGCTCTATCGTTTTCTCGGAGGACCCTGGCCATTTATCATAATCGGGACCGTTCTGGTTCTGGTGTGGTTCGCTTTCGGAAAAGCAGCCGCAAAGGCCGGCCGGGAGCGCGAAGAGTTTGAGCGCATTATCACGCATTAGGCACCATCCTCACGCCGAAGTGGGACGCGAACTGGATATCACTCACTCCCGATGGGTAGAGATTTTGTCACAATAGTGGAGCCGCCATGCAACGCAGGCTATACTTTCACGAAGGGGAGGGAACGCCCGATGCCGATTCGTTTCGCCGCAATGTTGGCACTGTCAGTGGCGCCCGCATTTTGCGGGGACTGGAGCGCTAAGATGGCCGAGCAGTACTTGGACGCCCGCCAAAAGGAATGGATCGCATGGCCGGCCGCCCTGCGCTCGGGTGTGGCTTGCGTGTCGTGCCACACAGGATTGCCGTACCTGGTGGCCCGTCCAGCTTTACGGCAGGCATTGCACGAGGAGACCGGGCCCACACTTTATGAAAGCGTGCTGGTGTCGGGCGTCCGGGCCGCGGTCATCCGCACCGACGCCAACGATTTATTCGGCGGATTGAAAGGCCGCATCGCCGATCAGGTGTACGGCGCGCAGGTGATCGTCTCGTCGTTGGTGCTGGCCATGAACGATGCGGCGCGTCCCCGCATGAGCGCGGAGGGCGAGCGCGGCTTTGAACGCCTGTGGTCGCTGCAATTGAAGGCCGGGCCGGACCGGGGCGCATGGCTGTGGTCGGACTTTGATCTCGACCCGTGGGAGACCAAGGACGCCGTGTACTACGGGGCGGCACTTGCGGCGTTGGCGACCGGCGTAGCGCCGGCCAATTATCAGGGCCGTCCCGAGATTCAGGAAAACATCGCCGCGATGCGCTCCTACCTGCTCGACAACGCGAAAACCACGCCGCTACACAACCGTCTAATCCTGTTGTGGGCTGCGGCGAAGCTGCGGGATCTATTGCCCGATGCGGGCAAGCAGGCGATCATCGCGGAGGTGTGGCGCACGCAAGAGGCGGATGGCGGCTGGACGCTGCAAGCACTCGGGCCGTGGAAGCAGCGCGATCGCGCGCCGGTCTCCGTGGGATCGAACAGCTATGCAACCGCGCTGACTGCGTACGTGCTGGAGCAGGCTGGCGTGAGTCCAGCGCAGCCGGGGCTGGCGAAGGGGTTGGCGTGGCTGCGCTCGCACCAGAATCCGGAGGGCGGGTATTGGGCCGCGGATTCGATGAATCATCATCACGATGCCGGCACCATCCCGGCGAAGTTCATGACGGATGCGGCAACGGGTTATGCCACAGCCGCGTTGCTCGCGGCCGGCTCCCCGGGCATTCAGACAGCTTCCAGTTCGAACCGGCGTAACCGGTAGCGGAAGTTTTGCTCGGCCTTAACACGAGTCGAGGATGCATAGGAAAGCACGCGCCGCTTACATCCTGGAGGGCTCTAGAGAACGCTTCTTGAGCTTCGGGTAACCTGTCGCGTTTCCGGCTTCCTCCGGCCCGAGTTTTACTTTTCAGCCATGCCATGATCGGACGCCGAAGTCCAGCACGGCGGTGGAACCGTCGATTGAGAGTCGCGCCCGCGATCGTTATGGTAACCGCCTTCGCCGGGTGAAGCCGGCGTCTCGATATGAATGGCCACCCGGAAAGCCAGTGAAAGTCAAGTGATCTACCCGGTGGAATTGCGGCCTGCGAGGCCGCTGCAGGCTGAGAGCCTGCCCCACGCTGTAAACTGATCCTTATATGGATTGGAAGACTCACGGCGTCAGGGTGATTCCGCGGGACTCGCTGGATTCGAACACTGCGCAGACTCCGGGCATGCAGCGCGCCGCGGCCATCAACTACGCGCGCGTGGGGTCGCAGAAGATCTGGGCCGGCACCGTCCACATTCACGCCAACGCGAAGACCGGGCCGCATCATCATGGCGCGCTCGAAAGCGTCATCTACGTGGTGCACGGCCGCGCGCGCATGCGCTGGGGCGATCGTCTGGAGTATGTGGCTGAGGCCGGACCGGGCGATTTCATCTACGTGCCGCCGTATGTTCCGCACCAGGAGATCAATGCGTCGCGCGACGAGACGCTCGAATGCGTACTGGTGCGCAGCGATAACGAGGCGGTGGTGGTGAATCTGACCATCGTGCCCGTGGAGGAGCCCAGTCCGGTAGCGTGGGTCGATCCCATCCACACATAAGGGCGCGCGGCAGGCCTGCGATATAATTGCATCTGAATGGACGTATACGAGGAATTGCTGCGTCTGCGCAAGCTTGGCCAGAAGTGCGCCATGGCCACCATCGTCCAGGTGCGCGGATCGATTCCGAGCTACGAAAGCGCCAAAATGCTCGTGCGCGAGGACGGCTCCATGGTCGGGACTATCGGCGGCGGCTGCGTGGAGGCCGAGGTCTGGAACGCCGCGCGCGAAGTTATCGAGACTGAACAGCCCAAGCATCTCAGCTTTAATCTCGGCCAGGATGCCGCTTACGACAACGGCCTGATCTGCGGCGGGCAACTGGATATTTTTGTCGAGCCGGTGCTGCCCGTGCCTTTCGCATTCATCTTCGGCGCCGGCCACATCTCGAAGAGCATTTCGAAGATCGCCAACCTGGCCGGATTTTCCACTACGATCATCGACAACCGCGAGAGCTTCGCCAACAAAGAACGCTTCCCGGAGGCTGCTGAAATCTACGCCGAGGAATATGAAGAAGCCTTCGGTAAGCTGCCGGTGAATGAAACGAGTTACCTGGTGATCGTGACGCGCGGCCATCGCGACGACATGCGCGTGCTGCGCTGGGCCATTACTACGAACGCCCGCTACATCGCCATGATCGGCAGCAGGCGGAAGGTTATCAGCGTCATCAAAGAATTGGAGAAGGAAGGCATCGCGGCCGGGAGTTTTGAGCGAGTCTTTGCGCCCATGGGCCTGGAGATCGGCGCCGTCTCGCCGGAGGAGATTGCTGTTTCGGTGGTGGCGGAGATGATTGCGGTGCGCCGCAATGCTGCACCTGGTTGGCGGGCGCTCGCGAAGTCGGTGTTCACCGATGAATCCTTGCGCGCGCTGCTGCTGAAGTGACCGCCGGATTGATCCTGGCAGCGGGCGAATCGCGCCGCATGGGATCGCCGAAAGCTTTGCTCGAATATAAGGGAGAGACGTTCCTGGACCGCCTGATTGGCTTGTTCGTGCGCTCCTGCTCGCCCGTCATCGCCGTCGTGGGCGCGCACCAGGAGCGCGTACGGGCGGGCATCCGCCGCCGCGGCGAAGCCCTGCTGGTGGAGAATCCCGACTTCCCGCTCGGCCAGCTTTCCTCGATGCAATGCGGCTTGCGCGCGGTGCCGGCAGAGGCGGAGGGCGTGCTGTTCACGCTGGCCGATCATCCCGCGGTGTGCGCCGAAACCGTTGCGGCGCTCCTTTTGACCGCCCCGGACGCGCTGCTGCGCATCCCGCAATACGCGGGCCGCCGCGGCCATCCTATATGGTTCTCGCGCGCACTCATCGCCGAGTTCCTGGCGCTGCCGGGCACGTCTTCAGCGCGCGATGTAGTAACGTCCCACTCCGATCGGATCGCCAATGTTCCGGTGGACGATCCCGGCATCCTGGCGGACGTGGACGACCCGGCGGCCTACGCCGCACTGCTGGCCGGGAGCCACCTATGAGGCGGGCCGCCAAGTGGTTCGGCATCGCCGTGGCGCTGCTGTTGGCGGTGGGCATCATTGCGCCTTACCTGAGCGGAAACAGCTTTGCGCCGCGTATCCGTAGCGCGCTCGAAACGGCGCTCGACCGACAGGTGGATATCGGCGCTGTGCATTTCAGCCTCTTCACGGGGCCGGGCTTCTCCGTCGACAACGTCATCATTCACGAGAATCCGGCGATGGGCATCGAACCGCTGGCCTATGTCGGCTCGCTCGAGGCCGTGCCGCGGTTGACGTCGCTATTTGGCGGCCGGCTGGAATTCGCCTCCATCCGCTTGGACGACGCCAGTATCAACGTCGCCAAGACCGGCGGACCTGCCGCGCCCGGCCACTGGAATTTTGAGCCGTTGCTGACGCGTTCGGTGATTCGCGCGATTCCCGAAGTGCACGTGCGGTCGGGCCGCTTCAATTTCAAATTCGGCAATACCAAGTCGGTCTTCTACCTCACGAATGCCGATCTGGACATCTCGCCTCCGCGGCGCGGCTCATCCGCCTGGGACCTGGAATTCTCGGGCGAGCCGGCCCGCACCGACAAACCAGCGCGTGGCTTGGGCGACTTTCTGGCGCGTGGAAGCTGGCGGCCGGAGTCGGGCGGGCGGCTCGATCTCGACGTACGGCTCGAGCGCAGCGCCATCAGCGAGATTGTGGAGCTGCTGCGCGGCTCAGACGCGGGGATTCACGGCAATGTCTCCGCGCATGTGCGCTTGACCGGTCCGCTCGGCGATATCCACATCGCGGGCAGCATGGACCTGGACGACGTACACCGCTGGGATCAAATGCCGCCTTATGGACCGGGATGGCCGCTACGCCTGGCCGGCCGCCTGAACGCCCTCGCGCAGACCATCGAGGTGGAGTCCAACACTGCGGGAACGCCGGCTCTTCCGCTCGACGTACGCTTTCGCTGCGCTGATTTTCTCTCTCAGCCGCGTTGGGGCGTGGTGCTCAATTGGAACCGTTTCCCGGCCGCGCCCGTGCTCGACCTCGCCCGCCATATGGGCGCCGGCGTGCCCCCGGATCTGAGTATGACCGGTACGCTCGATGGCGTGCTGGGCTATGCGGGGCAGGGAAGCCTGCAAGGCCAGTTGGACTTTCACGACGCCGCGGTGGCCACGCCGAACTCTCCGCCGATCCGCGCGAAGCAAGCGCACCTGGTCTTCGATAGCGGGCGCGCGCACCTCGATCCCGCGGTAGTGAGCACCGCACCGGCGCAGACCGCGCAATTGGTCGCCGATTACGACTGGCGGGCGCAATCGCTCGACCTCACCATCTCGGCTGATGCCATGCGCTTCGCGGCCCTGCGCGCACAGTCGAGCCTGGCCGCGATTCCGTGGCTCGAACAGGTATCGAGCGGCACCTGGAAGGGGCAGCTTCGCTACCACTACACGCCGGCCGCGCCGGGACCCGGTCCATCGAAAAGCGGCTGGTCGGGCGCGATCGATCTGCGGGATGCGCAGTTCCCGGTGCCCGGTGTCGCGGAACCAGTCGAGTTGCAGTCCGCCACGGCCCACATCGACGGCGCTCGTGTGACGCTCGACCACATCCACGCGCGCGCGGGCAAGATTGCGTTTCAAGGCCAATATCAATACGTGCCGCTGGCGGCCCGCCCGCATCGCATGCATCTTTCGATTCCCAAAGCGGACGCCGCGGAACTGGAGCGGTTGCTGATGCCCTCGTTGCGGCACAGCCGCGGCTTGTTCGCGCGCGCATTAAGCCTGGGCCGATCGTCAATGCCCGGCTGGCTGGCGGACCGCCACGCGGAGGCCACGGTGCAGATTGGAACGCTCACCATGGCGGGCGCCGACGCGCACGGCTTCCAGGCGAATCTGCTGTGGGACGCGGGCAAGGCGGAGTTCGATCATGTGCGGACGAGTTTCGACGGGGGGCTGATCACCGGTACGCTGATGGTGAATCTGCGCGGCAGCCGTCCCGCTTATCGTTTCGAGGCGAGTGCGCAGGGCTTCGAGTGGAAGTCTGGTGCGATCGATGCGGACTTCGCCCTCGAATCCGCCGGCACGGGTGCGGAACTGCTCTCGCATCTGCACTCCACCGGCACTTTCGAAGCGCGCGGGCTCGAGATGGAAGCTCTGCCGGACCTCGACTCTGTGTCAGGCGCGTACGATCTGGTGTGGACGCCAGCGGGCCTGCAGTGGCGTTTTCCGGAGCTGCAACTGGTATCGGGCGAGGATACTTATACCGGACAAGGCACGACCCGTCCGGACGGACGCCTGCTGATTCAACTTTCGAGCGGGACAAAAGAGATGCACATGAGCGGGACGCTGGCGGCGTTGCGGCTGGAGACCGAGGAGCCTAAGACGCTGCCGCGGTAGGCGCTCTGCGGCGTCCTCGTACACTCTCCACTGTCGCAAGTTCGTCAACCCCGGCCTTTTTATTCCTCCTTCACCACGAGCACGGTAACTTCCGCCGTCACGTCTTTGTGCAGCCGCACGGGGACCTTGAATTCGCCGAGCTGTTTGATGGGTTCTTCGAGCAGCACCTTGCGCCGGTCGATAGTGTAATTCTGCTGGGCCAGTGCGTCGGCGACGTCTTTGCTGGTCACCGATCCGAAGAGTTGATCGTTCTCGCCGGCCTTCTGGGCGATGGTCACGGTCACTCCCGTAATCAGCTTGGCCAGATCTTCCGCTTCGCTCTTCTGCTTCGCCTCGCGCCGCAGGTGCGCCTGGCGCTCCTGCTCCACGATCTTGCGATTGGCGTCCGTGGCGGCCACGGCCATGCGTTTCGGCAACAGGAAATTGCGGGCGTATCCGTCGGCCACTTTCACTACCTGGCCGCGGCTGCCCAGCCGGTCGATGTCTTCGCGCAGTATGACTTCCATATCTCGATCTCCTTTCTCACCTCGCGCAAAACGGGGCGCCCCGCGCCCCTTGCGCTAGAACTGCGCCGCGAACGGCAGCAGGGCAATGTTGCGCGCCTTCTTGATGGCGTCGGTCAAGCGCCGCTGGTGCGGAGCACAGACGCCGGAAATGCGGCGCGGGACGATCTTGCCGCGCTCGGCCACGAACGAGTGCAGCAGCTTCACGTCTTTATAGTTGATGTCGTCGATCTTCTCGACGCAGAAGCGGCAAACTTTCTTGCGGCGGAAATATTGCTTCTTCTGCGTGGCGACGGCCTTGTCGCCGCCGGTGGGACGCTGTCCGGCGCTGCCGGGTCTTCCTTTGAATTCGGGCATGGAATCTCCTTACGCCTCCTTGGGCAGGCCGGGCATGGCCGGGGCTGGGGCGCTCTCGCCCATCATCTGTTGCGCGACCGAAGGTTGCGGCGCGGCCGGCGCGGCGCTGGCCTTGCGATGCGCGCGCTTATCGCGATCCTTCTTGCGCTTCTCCAGGCGCTTCAGCGTCTCATCGATGCGCACGGTCAGAAACTTGATCACCAGGTCCGCGACGCGCAGGCGGCGTTCGAACTCTTTCACGGTCTCCGGACCCGCGCTGAATTGCATCAGGACGTATGCGCCCTCGCGGTACCGGTCCACTTTATAGGCCAGCTTGCGCTTGCCCCACTTGTCCACTTTGTCCACCGTACCGCCGGCGTTCGAGACGATCGTCTTCATCTGTTCGATGAAGGCGTCCACCTCTTCGTCCGGAGCGTCCGGCTTCGCGATAAACAGCTCTTCGTAGATTCTCATGCTTCCTCGTTTAAACCTTGGGCGCGACGATTGAATCTCGTCATGGCCTTTGCGACGCCTTCGGTAATTATCGAAACAACCGCGTCGGCCCCATCGGCCACCAGTTGCTCCAATTCCTTCTGCTGCGAGCGTTTCACAGGCGACAACAAATAGTCCTTCCCGCTCGCCAACGGATGCCCCGGATGAACTCCCAGGCGCACCCGCACAAACTCTTGCGTTCCCAGGCTGCCGATCGTGGACTCGACTCCATTATGGCCCGCCGAAGATCCGCGCGGCTTGATCCGCGGACTGCCCCACGGCAATGCCAGTTCGTCGTAGACCAGAATCAGGTCCGCTGCCGTGAGCTCGTGCTTCTCCATCAACGGCCGGATCGACGTGCCGCTGAGATTCATAAACGTTTGGGGCTTGGCCAGCATCACGTCGTGGCCGGCGATCTGCCCCACTCCCGTGAGCGCCTTCGAATCGCGCCTGGTGACGCGGATGCCGTGCATCTCCGCGAGCCGGTCCACCACCATGAATCCCAAGTTGTGCGGGGTCGCGGCATACTCCTCGCCCGGATTCCCCAGGCCAGCCACCAGGAACATGCGGCGCTACTTCTTCTTGGGCTTGGCCTCTTCGGCCGCTTCTTCCTTCTTGCCCTTTTTGATGACTTCGGGCTCCGCGGCTTCCGGAGCGGCGGCTTCCGCGGCAGGCGCGGCTTCGGCCTCAGGCTTGACTTCCTCGGCGCGCAGCGTGACTACGTGTGCGATCACCGTTTCGGGCGAGCTGACCAGCTTCATGGAACCGCTCATGGGCAGATCGCTGAAGCGCTTGCTTTGGCCGATCAACAGCTCGGTCACATCCACCACGAAGTTCTCGGGGATCTCGTCCGGCAGACACTCGATCTCGGCCGCGCGAGTGATGACTTCGAGCAGGCCGCCCTGGGTCTTCACGCCCTTGGGCTCGCCCTGGGTGCCCACCGGAATCGAAACGCGCAGGCGCTTCGCCAGGTCGATGCGCTTCAGATCGGCGTGCAGCAGCGTGCCGCGGATGGGGTCGTTCTGGTGATCGATCACCATCACCGGCGTATTTTCGACGCCGTCGATGTCCAGATTGAAGATCGTGTTATAACCGCTCGACGAATGCACGATCTGCATGATCGCCTTGGGACTGACGGCGATTGCGACCGGATCCTTGAATGCGCCATAGACCACCGCGGGAATGGAACCCGCGCGGCGCGTGCGGCGCGCTGCATTCTTGCCGCGCGTATCCCTTGGCTGCGCGGCAACCGTTATTTCTTTTCTCACTACGTTTCTCCTTCAAGGGGACGCAAGTCCGATCGGCCTTTCCGGCTTTACGTGGGTTGCGTTGCCCCCGATTTCTTCTTTTGCGTGCTACACAAACAAAGTACTAACCGAAGTCTCCTCGTGGATGGACTGAATCGCCCGCGCCAGCAACGGCGCCACCGAGAGAGCCTTAATCTTCTTCGAACCCGCGGCTTCTTCCGACAACGGAATCGAGTCCGTAAAAACCACTTCCTGGAGCGGCGACGCTTCAATGCGCTCCACCGCCGGTCCCGACAGCACCGCGTGCGTGGCGCAGGCACTCACGCTGCGCGCGCCCTGCTGCATCAGCGCCTCGGCGCCTTTCACCAATGTCCCCGCGGTATCGATCAAATCATCCACCATCAAACAGTGCCGCCCTTCCACCTCGCCGACCACGTTCATCACTTCGGCCACGTTAGGTTTCTCGCGGCGCTTATCGATGATGGCCAGCGGCGCGTTCATACGCTTGCCGAACGCGCGGGCACGCTCCACACCGCCGGGATCGGGCGAAACTACGGTCAAATCCGGAATGCCCAGCGGCTTGAAATATTCGATCATCACCGGGGCTGAGAACAAATGATCCACCGGCACATCGAAGAAGCCCTGAATCTGCGCGGCGTGCAAATCCATGGCCATGATCCGGTCCGCGCCGGCGCGCTCCAATAGCGAAGCCACCAGTTTCGCGGAGATGGGCACGCGCGGCTTGTCCTTGCGGTCCTGACGCGCGTATCCATAATAGGGTAACACTGCCGTGATGCGGTCCGCTGAGGCGCGTTTGGCCGCGTCGATCATGAGCAGCAATTCCATCAGGTTGTGGTCCACCGGCCGGCAGGTCGGCTGGATCAGGAACACGTCGGCGCCGCGCACGTTTTCCTGGAATTGCAGGTAGACTTCCCCGTCGGAGAAGGTCTCCATCATCAGGTTGCCGAGTTGCATACCCAATGCGGAGCAGATGTCTTCGGCCAGGCGCGCATTGGCGGTTCCGGTGAAGATTTTCAAACGATCGGGTGTCATCGCTCGGATCGGCCTAAAGGCGGCCATAGGTTGCCTTCGGTGTAAGCCGCGAGCGAGCGCCGCCAAAGACGGCGATAACGGACGCGGCTGACGAGTGAGATTGGGAAAACATTTTGTTCAGATAATGATTTTTGCGCGCGATCGACCTGTGCCTGGGTGCCAAACAACCCGAAGAGCGCCGAACCGCTACCGGTCATCATGGCCGGATGGGCGCCCAGTTTCACCAGCCGTCGCTTCCACAATGCAAGCTGCGGGAATTGCTCGAAAGCTACTGTTTCAAAGTCGTTAACCGAATCCCCACCGGCCGGCTCGCACCACACCTGCGACTGGAAACTAACTATCTTATTTTGTTGTAATTCTGTTGTCAAATAGGCGTCCAGCGCGCGATAGGCGGCGGCTGTGGAAATATGCAGCCCCGGCGCGACCAGCAGGCCGCGGCGCGGCGGGACGTCCGGCAGCGGGTAGAGCTCCGTGCCGCGCCCGAGCGCCACGGCGGTTCCGCCGAACAGAAAGAACGGCACATCGCTGCCCAGTTGCGACCCGAGTTCGAGCAGGCGGCCGGTCTCGATGCGGCGCCCGGCCAGCACCGGCAGGGCCAGCAGCACGGCGGCTGCGTCCGACGATCCGCCGCCCAGGCCCGCGCCCATGGGGATCCGCTTGCGCAGCCGGAAGGAGACGTTGGCCGAAATGCGGACGGCCTCGAGCGCCAGCGACGCGGCCCGCACGATCAGGTTATCCGGAATATCGATATTGCCGTCGATCCGGATGGTGGTGCGCCGCGCGCGGGTAAACTCGATGTCGATGGTGTCTGCCAGCGAGATGGTTTGGAACACCGTGCGGATCTCGTGATAGCCATCGGGCCGCGGATGGAGCACGCGCAGATCGAGGTTTATCTTGGCTAGCGCGCGTACGCGGGCCTGGCGCGGGGCGCTCATTTGTCGTACTGCAGGAGCGAGAAGACGTCGTAGCCGGGCAATTTAGCGCGCCCGTTGAGAAAAGTCAGCTCGATAGCGAATCCCAGTCCCACGACTTTGCCGCCGGCATCCTCGGCCAGTTTCGCGACAGCCGCAGCCGTGCCGCCGGTGGCCAGCAAGTCGTCGACGATCAAGACGCGGCTACCCGCCACGATGGCGTCTTTGTGCATCTCCAGGCTGTCGGTGCCGTATTCCAGTGCGTAGCTGACCTTCAGCGTCTCCCACGGCAGCTTCTTCGGCTTACGCACGGGCACGAAACCCGCGCCTAATGCGTAGGCCAGCGCCGGCGCGAAGATGAAACCGCGCGCTTCGATGCCCAGCACCATATCCACCTGCGCATCGCGATAGTGGTCGCACAGCGCATCGATCACGCCGTGCAGACCAGCCTTGTCTTTGAGCAGCGTGGTGATGTCGTAAAAAAGAATGCCCGGTTTGGGAAAATCGGGCACTTCGCGAATCAGCGACTTCAGTGTATCCATCAGACCTCGATTTGAAAATCGGAATAATGTTTCAGCGCGGCTTCCTGCTCTTCAACGCCGCGCACATCGGAAAAACGCGGGCCCTTGCGCAGCGCGGCGGCCAGATCGGAAAGCCTCTCGGGCGATCCGGCGGCGTAAACTTCCACGCGCCCGTCATCCAGATTGCGCACGTAGCCGGTCAGGCCGAGCGCGCCGGCCATGCGCTGCGTGTAGTCGCGATAGCCGACGCCTTGCACGCGGCCGCGCACCAGGTAAAGGCGCGCGATGGAAGAATTGCGAGCCATGGAAAAACGAGGATAGCATCCCGCAACTTCCAGTTCATTTCAGGGTGAAGTCTGTCGCGCTGACGGCTTTGCCGCCGGACGTATATACCGTGATCGTGCCGGTCGACGCGCCGCTGGGCACCGTGGTTGTGATCTTGGTATCGGAAACCACCGTGAATTTGGCGGCGACGCCGTCGAAGGTGACGTTTTGCGTCTGCGTCAGGCTTTCGCCGGTGATAGCGACGCCTGTGCCCGGCTTGCCGCTCGCCGGTGCGAAGCTCAAAAGCTGCGGCGTCACATCGAACGGCGCGGTGGAGGCCAGGGTGCCGCCGGGCGTCGCGACTTCCACCTTACCGGTGGTCGCCCCGGTCGGCACCTTCGCGATGATCTGGGTCGCGGATGAAATGCTGAACGTCGCGGTAGTGCCGTTAAATGTGACCTGGGTGGCGCCCGACAGATTGTCGCCGATGATCCGTACGGTGGCGCCCAGCTTAGCCGAGGCGGGCAGCATCGCGATAAAGGGATCCAGTCCCATCTGGAAACTGAAGAGGACGCCGTCGTCCGAGGCGCCCCCGAGCGCGGTGGTCCCGTAGAGATTGCCGTCCGTGGCTTGCAGCAAACCGCCCATCGGATCGGCGCCATCAGTGCCCGCAAGCGGCAGGGGATAGGGAGTCAACACGCCGCTCGTCGTCATCTGAAAAAGTCCGCCGTCACCTCCGCCGGACGTGACACCGTAAAGGTTCCCGTCGGTCGCCTGGATGAGCGCGCTCTGTGGCCACGCTCCGTCCGGGCATCCGGCGGCGGCGCAGAAGCTGTAGAGCGTCGTATATGCGCCGGCGGGAGTGATCTTGAAGACCGATCCGTAACCGTAAGTTCCGCCGAAGATGGTAGTCCCGTAGAAATAGCCGTTGGATGCCTGCACCAGGCCGGCGGCCGGACATGACCCGCGGTCAGCCGGCAAGGCATAGCTATAAAGAGTGGACAGCGCGCCGGTGGACGATATCTTGAAAATCGTGCCGAGACCGTACGAACCGCCGCCGTTGGAGCTGCCGTAAAAGCTGCCATATTTGTCTTGTGCCAGCGGACTACAAGGCAGTTCGCCGTCGGTACAGCCCGTCGATGAACAGAAGTTGTATACCGTCGACAAAGCGCCGCTCGGAGTCACTTTGAAGATCGTGCCATCGCGGTTCGCGCCGCCGGTCAAAGTGGTGCCGTAGAAATCGCCACTGAGCCCTTGTGTGAGGCTGGCTTCCGGGTAGCTTCCGTCCGTACACGATCCTGTGGAGCAGAATGTGTACATCGTTGTGAAGATGCCGGCGGGGGTAATCTTGAAAATTGTGCCGCAACCGAAAGTGCACGCCAGGAACGAGCCGCCGTAATTGGTTGTGCCGTAAAAATTCCCGTCCGAACCCTGCGTCAGGCCGGCGGGCACACCACCGTCAGCATAGCCGCTGAACGAGTAGAGTGTGGTCAGTACGCCGCCAGGTGTGATCTTGAATACGGTGCCGCATCCGGAAGGCGCCTGCAGACAGGTGAAGCTGCCGCCCTCCGATGTCGTGCCGTAGAAGTTACCATCGATTCCCTCCACCAGCGATGACACGGGGTAAGCTCCATTTGCGCCGCTGAAACTGGCGAGACTGTCGAACGTTTGAGCCGATGCCGTAGCCGCGAAAACGAGCAAAGGCAGAATACTGACACACGTCCTACAGCAAGATCTTCTCACCCCGCACCCTCCTGGCCGGTCGTCTCAGGGTATTCTAAACCAATTGGGCGCGAAGAGCGAGGCTTATTGCCAGCCTCCGCCCAGTGCGCCGTAGAGTTGCACCAGGGTCAGGGCTTCACCCTGCTGGGCGGCCACCAGGCTCAACTGCGCAGTGAATAGGTTGGAGTCAGTGGTCAGTACTTCCAGGTAACTGGTGGCGCCGCCCTGATACCGCATGCGGGCAAGCTGCGTGGCATCTTCCGCGGCGGCTACCAGTTTCTCCTGCTGCTCGCGGGTGGCGTGCTGCTTGTTCAGGGCGATGAGGGCATTCGACACGTCGCGGAATGCGCCGGCGATGGCCTTCTGATAATTGAGGACCATCTCCTTCTTGGTTTCCTCCGCGAGGTGAAGCTGGCCTTTCAGCTTGCCGCCGGCGAAGATGGACTGCGTGAGCGATCCGATGCCATAGATGGTGCGGCCGGACAGGTCGAAGAGATTTGAGAATTCGTTGCCTCCCAAGCCAGCCGAGGCGCTGATAGAGATTTGCGGAAAGAACTGTGCCCGGGCCACGCCGATTTGCGCGTTCGCGGCGATCAGTTGCTGCTCGGCCTGCTGGATATCTGGACGGCGTTCCAAAAGTTGCGAAGGCAAGCCAGTGGGCAAATCCTGCGCCGGCGCCGATAGTGCCTGTGCGCTCGCATGCGATACGGGGCCGGGAGTCTCGCCCAGCAGGAAGCGCAGGGCGTTCTCCTGTTGCTGGATCTGCTGCTCGATTTGCGGAATCTGCGTGGTGGCCGTATAGAGTAATTCCTCGGCTTCGCGCAGGTCCGACAACGGAACCGCCCCGCCGTGTTCCAGGCGTGTGGTCAGATTAACGGACTCCTGCCGGACTTTGAGCGTCTCGCGGGCGATCTGGAGCTGCCGGTCGAGCGCGCAGAGTTCGATGTAAGTGGTTGCGACCTGCTGTACGATGGACATGCGCACGGCGCGCTGCGCCCACGACTGCGCCAGTAACTGGGCGCGTGCGGCTTCGGTCTGCCTGCGGTAGAGTCCCCAGAAGTCCGGAGCCCACGAGCCCGCCAGGCTGAAACTGCCGAATGCCAGCGGGCTGCCGATCGATGAAGACAGTGACGAAGGCACGCTGGCTCCTATGCCGGTGCCGCCGCCCGTGATCAGCGGGAATTGCTGCGCGCGGACGATTTTAAGCTGCGCCTGTTGCTCGAGGACGTGTTCGGCCGCGATGCCCAAATCGTAATTATTGGTGAGTGCCGCGCGGATCAGGCTCTGTAATTCCGGCTCGGGAAAAACCGCGGTCCAACTTTGATCGCCGAGCGATGGACCACTGCCGGACACGGCCGCATTGTCTGCGCCGCGGTAAGTGGGCGCGGTGGGCACCGCGGGACGCTTATAGTTCGGTCCGACGGTGCAGGCGGTCAACGCCAGAAACGCGAGGCCGGCAAGTGCGGCTCTCATGCCTGGCCTCCTTCCGGCTCGGGGGCATGGGTCGAGTCCATGGTCAGCCCTCTGCCGCCGCGCACCAGGCGATGCGAGAGGTACTCGACCACCGCGAACGTCACTGGGATCATCAGAATACCGATGAGCGTGGCCAGCGTCATACCGCCGATCACCACCGTGCCCAAAATACGCCGGGCCACGGCTCCCGATCCGCTGGCTGTCCAGAGCGGCAGACAGCCGAAGATGAACGCCAGAGCGGTCATCACGATGGGGCGGAAACGCAGGCGCGCGGCATGCAGCGCGGCTCCGGAGATGCTCTGGCCCCGGCGGTAATTCTCCACGGCGAACTCCACGATCAGGATGGCGTTCTTGGCCGAAAGGCCGATCAGCATGATCAGGCCGACGGTGGCGAATATATCGTTCTCGAGGGAGCGCAGGTTCAGCGCCAGGTATGCGCCCAGTATCGCCACCGGTGTGCTGAGCAGCACGCTGAACGGCAGCGTCCAGCTTTCGTAGAGAGCCGCCAGAATCAGGAACACGAACAGCAGCGAAAGGCCGAACACGACCCAGGCCGGAAGGCCTTCGGCGGCGCGCTGCTCCTGAAAGCTCATGCCCTGATAGGAGAAGCTCATGCCTGCCGGCATCACGCGATGAAAAGCATCTTCGAGCGCGGCACGCACTTGCCCGGAACTGTATCCCGGCGCACCCGTGATGTTGAGTTGCGCGGCGTTGTATTCGTTGAAGCGCAGAATGAACTCCGGCCCGGTGATCTTCTTGACGTTGACCAGCGAGCCCAGCGGCACGCGGCTGCCATTGGCGCTGCGCACGTAGAACTGATTGATGTTTTGAATGTTGGTGCGCGTATCGCCCTCGGCTTCGACGAAGGTCTGCCACTGGCGGCCGAAGCGGTTGAAGTAGTTCACCAGGTAGCCGCCCATGAAGGTCTGCATGGTCGTGTAGATTTCGTTCAGGTCGACCTGTTGCGCGAAGGCCTTTTCGCGATCTACGTCGGCATAAAGTTGCGGCACCGCGGGCAGGTACGAGGGGATCGCGGCGGCGATCTCCGGGCGCCTCGAGAGCGCTCCCAAATAGGCGAAAAGGTTCTTCGTCAGGAAGCTGGGATCGTCCCTGCCGGAGCGATCCTGCAGGATCATGGTGACGCCGCCCGAGGTGCCGATGCCGGGGATGGCCGGCGGCGGGAAGGAGAACGCCAGCCCTTCGGATATACCCGCGAGCTGCCGCTGCACACTGCCTTGAATCGCTTCGATCTGCTCGGCCTTGGACTTGCGCTCGTCCCAATTCTTGAGCGAGACGAAGAAAAACGCCGTGTTGGTGCTCTGCGTAAGGGTGAGCAGGTTGAAGCCATCGACGGCCACCACGCCTTCTATGCCCGGTGTCTTCAGCAGCGCGCTGGTCACGCGCTGCGCGGCGGCGTCGGTTCGCTGCAGTGAAGCGGCATCGGGCAACTGCAAGGCGGCGAACAGGTAACCCTGGTCCTCTTGCGGAATGAAACCGCCCGGCGCGCGCGAACCCATAAAGACGGCCAGCACCGCGATCACCAACAGTGCCAGCATGGTGAATCCGGACTTATGCAACAGCACGCTCGAGGTGGACACGTACTTATCCTGCGTGCGTCCGAAGGCCCGATTGAAGAGGCCGAAAAGGCGGCCCATCAACCCGGGCCGGCGGCTGTGGTCCCTCGGCTTGAGCAACAACGCCGCCAGTGCCGGGCTAAGCGTCAACGCGTTGAAAGCCGAGATCAACACGGAGACCGCGATGGTGATGGCGAACTGCTGATATAGGCGGCCGGTGATTCCAGGCACGGCGGCGGTGGGGATGAACACCGCCGCCAGAATCAGAGCGATGGCCACGACGGGTCCGCCGACCTGCTCCATAGCCGCGATGGTGGCTTCTTTGGGAGCCATCCCTTCGTCGATCAAATGCTCGACGGCTTCCACCACGATAATGGCGTCGTCCACCACCAGGCCAATCGCCAGCACGAGGCCGAACAGCGACAGCGTGTTGATCGAGAATCCCAATAGCGGAAACAGGATGAAAGTTCCAATCAACGAAACCGGCACGGCCATGAGCGGAATGATGGTGGCCCGCCAACCCTGCAGGAAGATGTAGACCACGATAATGACCAGCCATAGGGCGATGATCAGGGTCAGGACGATTTCGTGAATGCCCGCCGTGACGGCCTTGGTGGTGTCCAGCGGGATATCGTATTTCATGCCGGCTGGGAAGTTTACGGCCAGCTCTTTCAGGCGCTTGCGGACGCCTTCCGCCGTGGCCACGGCGTTCGATCCGGGAAGCTGGTACACGGCCATCATGCCGGCGGGCGCGCCGTTGTAGCGCGCCGACAGGCTGTACGTCTGGGCGCCGAGTTCGACGCGCGCCACGTCGCGCAGGTGCAGGACCGAGCCATCCGGATTGGCGCGGATGACGATATCGCCGAATTGCTCAGGCGACACCAGTCGGCCCTGCGTGCGCACCGTGTAAGTGAACTGCTGTCCGGCGGGAGCCGGTTCGCCGCCGATCTGGCCCGCCGGATTCACATTGTTTTGCACCTCGAGAGCGTTGATGATCTCGGTGGCCGTGACGCCCAGCTTCGCTAGTTGATCGGGTTTGACCCAGACGCGCAGCGCATATTGCCCGCCGAAGATCTGCACGCGCGAGACGCCCGGCAGGCGCGTCAGTTCATCCTGCAAATTGATGATGGCGTAGTTGGTGAGGAACTCGGCGCTGTATTTGTTGCCGGGCGACGACAAGCCGATCAGCATCAACGGTGAGGTGAGCGATTTCTGCACCGTAAGTCCGGCCACGTTCACCTGAGCGGGAAGCTGCGCCTGGGCCTGCGCCACGCGCAACTGCGAAAGCACCTGGTCTGTATCGGCATTGGTCTTGACGTCGAAGTCGACATACAGGGTAGCTTGGCCGTTATTGGCGTTGACCGAGTACATGTACAGCATGTTGTCGACGCCGTTCATCTGCTGCTCGAGGGGCGTGGAGACGGCTTGGGTCAGGGTCTTGGCATCGGCGCCGGCGTAGATCGCCTGCACTTGAATCTCGGGTGGAACGATGTCGGGATACTGCGAGGTCGGCAGGGTCAGCATGGAAACCGTGCCGATGAGGACGGTCAGGATAGCGATGACGATGGCTACGATGGGCCGGCGGATAAAGAATTTGGACATCGCCTATCTCGCCGCCCCCGCGGTCATGGGCGCGACCGGAACGCCTTCTTTCAGCTTTTGCAGATTGTCGGTGATGACCATGGCGCCGGGTTCGAGTCCACTGTCGACCACCCAGTCGTTGCCGTACTGCGGCCCGAGCTTGATATTCACCACGTGGACCTTATGATCTGCGCCGACGGTATCCACCTGTTGGATGCCCTGCAATTCCTGCACGGCGATCTGCGGCACCAGGATCGAGCCGCGGCGCAGTTCCGTGGCCGCACTGACGCGGCCGAATTGCCCGGGCCGCAGCAGGCCGCCGGGATTGGGAAACGATGCCGCGATGCGGATCGCGCCGGTCTGCTGATTCATCTGCCGGTCGACAAAATCGATCTTGCCCTTGTGCGGGTACTGCTGGCCGTTCGAGAGTGTGAGCGTCAACGGCAGCGCGGAGGAAGCATGCAGCAGGTCGCCGCCGGCCTGACGGGCGCGCGCCGCCAGCGCCAGATATTCGTTATCGCTGATCGAGAAGTAGACTTTGATCGGATCGAGCTGCGAGACGGAAGTCAACACCGACTGCGGGCCGACCAGATTGCCGACCTGTGTGGTGGCCTGTCCGGCTACGCCCGCGATCAGGGAGCGGACCTCGGTGAATCCCAGGTTCAGCTTCGCATTGGTCAAGGCGGCTTGCGCGGCGCTTACCGATGCGCGCGCCACGTTGACGGCGGCCTGCGCCGAACTGACCGAAGCCTTGGCTTGTGCTTCCTGCTGTTTTTCGGTATCAAGCTGGCTCTGCGCAATGGCCCGCGCCTGGGCGAGCGGCGTATCGCGATTCACATTGATCTCCGCCAGCTCGAGCTGCGCCTGCGCCTGCTTCACCTGCCCTTCGGCCTGCGCTACCTGCGCTTCGGCCTGACTGAGCTGCCCTTGCGCCTGGTCGACGGCAGCCTGGAACGGGCGCGGATCGATCTCGAAGAGCACTTCACCCTTCGATACATACGACCCTTCGCGATAATCCTGCCGGATCAGATACCCGCTGACCTGCGGCTGGATCTGTGCGTTTACGTACCCATCCAGCGTTCCCACCCATTCGCCCATGATCGGCACGTCTGCCTGCGTCACGCGAACCACCGATACCGGCATGGGCCCTGGAGTGGCCGCGGCAGCCGCAGTCCGAGTCCTTCCACAGCCGGCCAGCATGGCCGATGCAAGCAAAACGCCGCTTGCTACTTGTATTCCCCTAGTCAAGTACTCCTCCTGAGTGCCACTCATCAAAAAAATGTACACGCGTGTATCTTTTGTGTGAGATTCTGAAAGTGCCATGATGGCTTCAAAAAAGAACGCGGGCAGCCTTCGGAAGCGAATGCCCGCGGTGGCCAAGAAGCAGGAGCGCGCCATCCAGACGCGCAAGCTTCTGACCGAGGCGGCGCGCCAGATCTTCGCACGCGACGGCTTCGAGATCGCCCGCGTGGAGGACATCGCCGCTGCGGCGGGCAAGACGCGCGGCGCTTTTTACGCCAACTTCAAGGATAAAGAAGATGTCTTCTTCGCAATTTTCGAAGAAGACATCTCGCGCGACCGGGAGCAGGTGAGCCAGCAATTGAGTGAAGCCTCCTGCGCCGAGGAACGTATCAACGCCCTGGCCCGCCATTTCAGCGTGGTGATCAAAGACCGCGCCCGGATGATGCTGGCGCTGGAGTTCAAGCAGTATGCCGTGCGCCACCCGAGGCGGCAGAAGCGCCTGGCGGATTTGCATACGGCGATGTGCGCCCGGTGTATGGAAGCGGACCTGAACAAGCTGCTTCCGGAGTTCGCTTGCGCCAACATCGAGCAGAAACGGAGACACTCGGCGCAAATCGGCGCGATCCTGGACGGGTTGGCGTTGAACTGTATGTTCGATGCGGGGATATTGAGCGAAGAGCAGGTGCTGCGGCAAATCCGGGCGAACCTGCGTGTGGTGCTGGAGACGCCGTAGCGGCAATACGGTTCACCTAAGCCTCGGCCGGTGGCGGGACGCTCACTCTTAATTAACGGGTGCACGTCGCGTTGTCGTCATTCCGCGGCATAGCCTAGGCTGAGGTTGTCCTTCAATTCGCGTACGCCAGCCCCCATGGCCGTATTATAGCTACAAGGGTATGGGATCTTAGCGGAAGCCCGCACGCTCCAACTGCCGGCGCAGCACCGCCTGCCACTCAGCGGGCGAGCCGAAGGATTCGAGCGTCAGGCCCATCAGATTCGCAGAAAAATCAGTCGCACAGCCGATGGCGAAGACGCAGACCTTGGCCACCCCGAAGCGTCCCATCAGATAGCCGAGTTCCATCAGCACGCCGGGACTCGGGCGGAATTCGGGCGTGGCGCCGGCCGCCCAGCCTAGTTCATCCGCGGTGAGAAAGACGACCACGAAATCGAGATTGCCTTGCCCTTCAACCTGCTGCATCAGACTCTGGTTGGGGTCATCGGCGGGCACCACGGCTTCGAAAGCGATCGCCTCGACGAACCTGGCGGCCGCCTCGCGCGCGGCAGTGCCATGCCCACGCACAAACAACATCCTTCGCGCAGGGGCTGGCTGGGCTGGTCTGCTCTCCGCCAACGTTACGCCATCGATACTGAGGCGGGCCACATAATCCATGCTGAAGCGCTCGATCAATCCAGCGTCGACAAGAGAGCGCCAGGCGGCTCTCGCCTCATCCGCCGTCAGGCCTGTTTCGAGTTCCGTGACGTCGCGCACCGCGCGGCTGCGGCCGCCGGTTTTCTCGTAAATCGCGCGTAGTAGCCGCATCGCATGCGGGTGTTCGCGGTCGTTGAATGCAGGTGACACGGTTTATGGAAGTTCGTCCGGATGAAACACCAGGTCGCGATCAAGGACCATTTCCAGATGCGTGCCCGAGCGCAGCACGACGTTCTGATTGCGGGAGAGCAGCACTCCCGCGAGTGCGCCGCCGACGCCGCCAACGGCCGCGCCGCCCAAGCCCCTGGTGATCGCGCCGACGGTGGCGCCGATGCCGGCTCCCTCCATCACCGTGCGGCCGTCCGCCGCTTTGCCGCCGCCCTCGACTTTGCCTTCGTCGCCAGTGGGCCGCGCACGAAAATCCCGCGAGACGCCGTTAGGCAGAATCAGCGAGTCGAACCGGAGGTACAGTTCACCCTTGCCCACCACCTTGCCCGCAGGCTTGGTGCGCGTGATGGTCCCTTCGACGTCGCTGCCGCGCGGGATGACGACGCGGCCGCCGGCCGCGACCGGGACCGCCGTGCGCAGATACACACGATCGCCTTCCTTAGCGTGCTTCGTGTTCACTTCCCCGATGAGCGAGAGCAGGACGTGCGTGCCGGTCGGCACGACAATGTCAGGGGGCGCGCCGCGCGGCCGCTCCACCAACGCAGGCTGCGATTCGGGATGGGCCGGCGGGGTCTGCCGCCATCCACCAGACGCGGGAGCGGGCGGCTCGGCCGGGGCGCCTTCGCGGCGATAGACCAGCGTGCTATCGGCCTCGCCGCGCAGGTCCACGATCTGCCGCGTGATCGTGAGCGTGTTGCGGTTGCGTGATAGTTCCCAGCGGTCCATCATCGTGTAATTGCGCGGACCGCTCACCTGCGTGTTCACCAGCAGCGCCGCGCCTTCCCATTTCACGATGGAGGTTCGCTCTTCCTCGCCGAACTTTTTCCGCGTCTCGCTGCCATCGAGCGCGTAGGACCACTGGCGCCCACCGGCGGAGCAGAGCATCCCGCCACCGCCCAGTTGGACTTCCAAGTTAGTTTCTACCGATCCGAGAGAAGCAACGTCGCTGCGGCCCGCGTCCAAAATCCATTTGCCGGAGAAATCGCGATCGGAATCGCCCGCGCGGAGCGGCGGCGAGAGGATTGGCGCAATGACCAACGTCACAGGAAGGGCGATGCGCAGCGCGACGGATAGAAAGCGCTCACACATGTTTTGAAGGTTACCACATAACTCGTGACTAAGTTGTTACGGTTGGTATACTGGCCGCATGGGGCTTGACCGGTCGTTTGACGTGGCGCACACCGCGGTCCTCGCCATGGATTGTCAGGCCGGCATTGTAGCGATCTACGCCAAGCCTGTAGAGGATTTCCTCGCTCGCGCCTCGAGCGTGTTGCGGGCGGCGCGCGGCGCCGGCATGGCGGTCATTCAAGTGCGTGTGGGATTTCGGCCGGGTCTGCCCGAAGTAAGCGAACGCAACAAGTTTCTTGCCAGGATCAAAGCTTCCCCGCAGCATCAGAAACTCTTCGAGGGCGATGTCGGCGCCATCCATCCGGCGCTCGGGCCCGAGCCGGGTGACGTTTTGATGACGAAGCATCGCATTAGTGCATTTACCGGCACGGATCTCGATGTAGTTCTGCGCGCGAAGGATATCGACACGCTGGTGTTATTCGGCATCTCAACCAGTGGCGTGGTGCTCTCGACAATGTTACAGGCTTCCGACGCGGATTACCGGCTCGTTGTGGTTGCGGATTGTTGTGCCGACCTGGACGCCGAACTGCACAGCGCCCTGATCAGCCGCTTTTTTCCGTCACGGGCCGAGGTGGCGACAGCGGAAGAATTCGTGAAGGCGCTCGAATAGTCATGCGCGGAAATAGCGCAGCGCCTCGCCGACGCCTTTCTCGTAAGCGTCGATCAACTTATCCCACCGCTTATTGGCTTCCTCGTCGACCAGCCGGCGCGCGGGATCGGCATCGAACCAGGCAATCGTCTGCGCGATGCCTTGCGCGAATGGCGTGGTGGCACAATAGCCGGGCACAAAGCGCTTGATCTTAGTGTTATCAAAGACCACACTTAGTGCTTTGTCACCGATCAATCCGCCCAAGGACTCCGGGATGCAGGCGCCGATAAAATCGGATGTCATATGAATCAGCCGCGGCTCGGCTCCGGCGGCCGCGGCCACGATGCGGTAATACTGATCCCAAGTCATGACTTCGTCGGACGTGATATGAAATGCGTGGCCAATTGCTTGCGGATTCCCCAGTAATCCGACTAATCCTTGCGCCAGGTCGGTGTTGTGCGTGATTACCCATAATGAAGTTCCATCGCCGGGCACGATTACTTTCTTGCCTTTGCGCATCCGGTCGACGGCGGTATATGACTTAGCCCAACTATTTACCGCCAGGGGGATCTGTGTCTCGCCATAAGTTAGTGACGGCCGGACGATGGTGACCGGAAAGCCGTCTTCTCGATACGCACGCATCAATCGGTCTTCGCAGGCGATCTTATTTCGAGAGTAATCCCAGAACGGATTGGCCAGCGGCGTCGATTCAGTGATCAGGTAATGGCCGACAGGCTTCTGGTACGCGCTGGCGGAACTGATGAAAATGAACTGGCGGGTGCGGCCGGCGAACAATCGCAGATCGCGCTCGATATCCGCGGCCCGGAACGCCACCCAATCCACGACCGCATCGAAATGTTCGCTACCGATCGCCGCAGCAGCGCTGGGCTCGTCTTCGACGTCTACGGCCACCGTCTTCACATGCGCGTGAAGATCCACCGCGTGGCGGCCGCGATTCCATAACGTCACTCCAATGCCGCGCGCTGCCGCGAGGCGCGTGCATGCCGTGCTGATGATCCCCGTCCCGCCAATGAATAGAACCTTCATACCGGTAATGCTCGATTATATTTCACCTGGCGGGCCGCGATCTGATACACGTGGCTTATGAACCGCCGGCATTTTCTAATTTCGACGGCCGCGCTGGCGCCCGCCGCGCTGCCTGCCCAGGAGGGCGCGGCGCGTCCCGATGAAGTGGAACAGATGACTGCCGGGTCCACGCCCGCGATCGCCATCTGCCACGTCGGGTTTCGTCCCGACGCGCGCAAACAGGTGATCGTTCGTAACGAAACGGCGCGCAACTTCGTGATGGCCGAAATCGGCAGCGGCCCGCGCTTCCAGATTGAGCGGCCGTTACGAAAGGTGCGGTCCGCATTCGGGCCGGCCATGGTGGGCGACTTTACCGAAGTCACGCGCCTGGGCCTTTACCAGATTCGCGTGGATGGCGAACTTTCGCCGCCGTTCTTTATTCGTCCGGATGCCTGGCGGCGGCACCTGCCGCTGGTGGTCAGCTACCATCGTGCGCAGCGCTGCGGAGTGGCGGTGCCCAATGTCCATCCGCTCTGCCATCTGGATGACGCGCGCCGCCGCGACAATAACGTCCACCTGGATTTGACCGGCGGCTGGCACGATGCCGGCGATCTGCGCAAATGGATGGATGCCACCATGATGAACGCGTTCGGCCTGTTGGCGATCGCGCGGCATCTGGGCAAGGATTGGGATCCGGCGGGATCGGGCCTCGCGCCGCTCGAAGAGGAGCTGCGCTGGGGCAACGTCTATTTTCTGAAGATGCAGGACACTGACGGGCGCGTTTTCGCGGACGTGGCCGGCGGCGTGAACGGCGACAATAGCGACAACCATTGGACCGATAACGCGATCGGCACCGCGGACGACCGCTATTTGAATCCCGCCAAGTCGCGCCTGGTGCAAGCCATGTTCACCGCCATGCAGGCCATGTACGCGCAGCAATTCCGCGCTGACGCGAGTTACGCCGCGCAGTGCCTGGATGCGGCCAAGCGATGTTGGGCCGCCAATCCTCACGCAGGCGATACCGCCGATCTCGGCTGGTGGACCCTGGCCGCGATCGAGCTGCATCACGCTACACAGGACCGTGCCGTGCGCCGTGAGGCTGTGAATCTGGCTTACAAGCTCGAAACCACACAGCACAAGGATGCAGTTGGCGGGCAAAAAAAGATCCGCGGCTTCTGGCCAGCTACGCCCGGCAGTTCGATTGCTTACACCAATGCGGTTCATGGCGCCCTGCCGGCCTTCGCGCTACTCGAGGCGGCCCGCGCGTTTCCGGATGATCCCAACGCGCCGCGCTGGCGTGACGCGGTCGAGATGCACATCCGGGAGTATGTCATGCCGATGTGCGCTCTCTCGGCTTATGGCATCACGCCATTCGGCATCTTTCGCGGTTCGCCGACGCCGGAACACTACCGCCCGCTGGCCGGCGATCTCACTTATCGTTACTTCATGCCCGCGCGCAAAGGATTCTGGTGGCAGGGACTGAATGCGCACTTGAGCTCGCACGCGTTGCTGCTGGCGGCCGCGGCGCGCGAGTTCACGCAGCCGGCCTGGCGCGAATTGGCCTATCGCCAGCTCGAATGGACATTCGGCGCAAATCCTTTCGGCGCCACGCTGGCCAGCGGCATCGGCGTGCGCAATCCCTATCCGCACTCCCGCTACGTCGGCATCATCAACGGCGGCATCATGAACGGCATCGCCGGCAATCCGGACGACGATCCGGTGCTGGATACAACGTTCGCCGGGATCTGGCGCACCAACGAGTATTGGAGCCCGCATGTGGGTTACTTCGAATGGGCGCAGGCGGTGCTCGAATCGCTGGCCTGAACTACCGGTCGCCGGCCTCGCCGCGATGCACGTGCGGATGCGGCCGCGCGACGGCCCCGCCGTGTACGTGCGCGTGAGGATGGATGAGCCTGGCGCGCTCGAGCAGCGCGACGTCGTGCAGAATCTCGAGCGGAGTGCCCTGTCCGGCCACGCGGCCGTTTTCGAGGACGTAGCAGCGGTCCGCGACGTCTTCGAGAGTGTCCATATCGTGCGTGGCGATGACCACGGTTTTCTTGCCGTTGCCGCAGGAAGCGAGAAAGTCCACGATGCGCGCCTGGCTGCCCGGATCGAGCGCCGCGCTGGGCTCGTCGAGCAGCAGCACTTCCGGATCGAGGACCAGCACGGAAGCGAGTGCCACGCGTTTTTTCTCGCCACCGGAGAGTCGATGCGGCGCGCGGTCCCGCAAGTGCGCAATATCCATGGCCCTCAGCACTTCGTCGACGCGCGCGCGGATCTGGGCGGCCGGCCAGCGCAATTGCAGCGGTCCGAAGGCCAGTTCGTCGAAGACGCTGGCGCTGAATAATTGGACATCGGCATTTTGAAAAACCAGCCCCACACGGCGGCGGAAGGCGAAGAAAAAAGCTTCGTCTTCGAGGCGCGCTTCGGTGAGCGGTTCGCCGAGGAAAGAGATCTCGCCGTGTTCCGGAAAGCAGAGTCCGGCCAGCATACGAAGCAGGGTGGATTTGCCGGAACCGTTCGCGCCGAGCAACGCGACACGCTCGCCGCGGCGGACTTCCATCGAGAGCGAATCGAGCGCCGTTAGTTGGTTGTAACGGTACGACACGTCGCGCACCGCGAAGGCCAGTTCGCTCATCGGCCGACCCAGGCGGCGAGGATGGCGGCACTTGTAAAAATGGCCATCCGAACCCAATTGCCGGTCCCGATCGGGCGCTCATCGAGCAGGCGGATCTCGCCGCGAAAGCCGCGCGACTGCATCGCCAAATGGACTTCGCCGCTCATCTGCATAGTCTTGCTCAGCAGGACTCCGGCACTGGCGGCCGCGAGGCGGCGCCGGTCAGCCGGTTCCAGCACGCCGACCATCCGGCTCTCGCGCGATTCGAACATGTCGCGGGCGGTTTCGAGGAACAGAAACATGTAGCGATAGGTCATGCCGAGGATCGCCACGATCACTACTGGTGCGCGGAAATAGCGCACGGCGTGCAGCAGGTGCGTCCATAAAGTGGTAAGGATCAGCAAGGCGGCGAACGTGGCGGCCGTCTCGCCGCGCAGAATCAGGAACGCCGCGCTGCGCAAGCCTTGCTCCGTGATGCCCCAGTCGAGCAGCGGCAAGCGAGAGACGATCGCGCCGGGCGTGAGGAACGCGGCCGGCAACGCGATCACGCCGGTGAAGGTGAGCACCGCGAGCCAGACACGCAGCGCCAGCAGCCGCATGGGAATGTGGGAGAGCGCGGCGAGCAGCGCGGCGGTGCACCACAAAATGGCCAGTACCCAGAGACGATGCACCGCGACAGAAGCCACGATCAGTGCGCCGATACCGATCAGCTTGACGCGCGGATCGAGCGCCTGCAGGAGGCCGCGGCGCACTGCCATGTCTTCGGCGAATAATGCGTGGCTGGTCGCATCGAGCAATCCGCGGGCGGTTTTCTCGACGAAACCTTTCCGGCGACGGCCCGCGTGGGGCATGCGGGCGAGCCAACGGGTGAGCGCTTGAGCTACTAAAATAATCAGTCCAGCGCCGATGAGCGCGGAAACCAGATATCCGAAGGACGCGCTGCGAATGAAGGATGGCGCGTAGCCGGAGAGCGGCGCGGTCCAAAGGGTCGAGAGGCGCGCGAGCCCATGCGGGGCGGCGGCGGGGGGCGCCAGATGACCGGATGCAGCCGCGATTTGCGCGCGGGTTTGCGGGTCGGAGAAGTCGTGCGCACTCCACTCTCCCCAGGCGCTACCGGCGGCCAGGATGCCCAGCGGCGTCAGGATCAGCAGCGCGGCGAACACGAGCCAGAGCTTGCGCGCGGTGGGCAATCGAAATCGGGCGGCCGCGGGAAGCTGTTCCTCGGTGGAGGGCGGCGCGTCCGGCGCGGTGAGGCGCAGCAGCGCGGGGTCGGATCTTTGCAGAAATGCCACCATGCCCGATGAAATCACCAGCTCCGCAAGGCCGGCCAGCGTAAGGTGGCCGAGCATCATGGCCGGAATCGCGATGTGCAACGGATACGGCGCGTAGAGCGGCGCGCCGGTGGCATCGCGGAACAGCATGGGCTGAATGCCGAACTCGATCGCCGCGCACAGGGCTGCCACATTGATGGCGGTGTAGCCGGCCAGGCCGGCCGCGGCGATGCGGCGCGGAGAGGTCAATGGCGCGCGCCACGCGGCCACGCGATAGACGGCATAAGCGACCAGCGATCCGGTGATCGCCATATTGAAGCAGTTCGCCCCAAGCGCCGTGATGCCGCCATCGCCGAAGAAGACCGCCTGAATGGTGAGCGCGATGGAGATCGCCAGAATGGACGCCCAGGGGCCGAGCACGATCGAGGCGACGCCCATGCCGACCGCATGTCCAGTGGTCCCGCCGGGCAGCGGTAGGTTGAACATCATGATGACGAAGGAGAACGCGGCGAAGACGGAGATGAGCGGGACCAGCCGCGCGTGGAGCGCCGATTTGACGCGCTGGAGCGCGCCATACCAGAAAGGCACGGCAGCGGCAGTCATGACAACGCACGTCGAAGGACTTAAGTAGCCATCGGGGATGTGCATCGTGTCACACGGCAGGATAGCACGATTATCAGCTTCGTGCGAAGCCAGGCTATGACAGATCGTGCCCCGAGGTAGTGATGGTGAAGCGGCCGTGTTTGACGCCCTTGGTCGCGATGAGGGCATTCGAGAGCTTTTCTACCAGGCTGGCTTTGCCCTTGACCAGCACGACCTCGAGGCAATTGTCGTGATCGAGGTGCACGTGCAGCGTGGAAAGCACGGCCGCGTGATAGTGGTGCTGCAGGTCCGTGAGCTTTTCCGTGAGCATGCGCGCGTGATGGTCGTAGACCAGCGTCACGGTTCCGAAGACCTCGGAGCCAGACGATTTCCAGACCTCCTGCACCAGTTCGTTGCGGATGAGGTCGCGAAACGCCTCGGACCGGTTGGTGTAGCCGCGCCGCCCGATGAGCTTGTCGAACTTCGCCAGGAGGTCGCTGCTGATGGCCACGCCGATGCGAGATAGGTCGCCCATAGCTTCTATTTGACTACAGCGTGGCCAGGCGTGTTGGGGAACTGCGGGCTCTCTTACCCTTCGCGCAACGCGACCAGCGGATCGACGCGGCTGGCGCGGCGGGCCGGCAGATAGCAGGCCAGCGCGGCCACCAGGACCAGCATCAGCGAAGCTCCGGCGAGGCTCAGGGGGTCGGCGACACTGAGGCCATAGAGCATCTTGCCGAGCGCGCGGCCAATGAGGAGCGCGCCGGCCAGTCCGATGGCGATGCCCACAACGACCAGCCGCATGCCTTGCCCCAGGATCATCCACAACACGCGGGAGCGATCCGCGCCGAGCGACATGCGCACGCCGATCTCGTGCCGGCGCCGGCTCACGGTGTAGGCGAGGATGCCGTACAAACCCACGGACGCAAGCCCCAGCGCCAGCATGCCGAAAACGCCCAGCAGCGCACCGCCGATCTTCGAACCCCAAAGCGCCTGATCCACGATCTTGCCGCCGGTGCGCACATCGTGGATCTCGAGATCGGGAGCGATGGCGCGGACGGTCCTTTGCAAGCCGTCCAGAACGCCGGAGGGGTCGCGCCGTGTGCGGACGTAAAGCACCATGGCGTCGGAATAATTCTGACGCAGCGGAACGTAGATGCAGGGCTGGGGCGCCTCGTTGAACTGCTGGTAATTCGCGGTTTTGACTACGCCCACGATCTGGCGGTAGGCGCTGTCGCCCGCCAACTTCAGCCGGCGGCCAATGGGATCTTGTCCCGGCCAGTATCGCGCGGCCATGGTCTGATTGATGATGGCGACGGGAAGGGCATCGTCGCGATCAGCCGGGGCGAAGTCGCGGCCCGCGGTGAAGGCGATGTCCATCACGGCGAAGTAGTCCAAGTGGACGGTGTTGGAGATGGCCGTGATCGTGTCGGACCTGCTGCGCGGCGTGCGGCCTTCTATGGTGATACCGCTCGCCAGGCGTCCCCAAAGCGGCAGATTCGAGGCCCAGGAAACGTCCACGATTCCCGGCATGGCAGCGACCTGAGTCCGCACCTCGCGGTAGAACTGTTCCGTGCGCGTGTGGTTGTACCCGCCCTGGCCGGGATTGGTCAGCAGCACGGCAAGCCGGCGGGTCTGGAAGCCCGGATCGATCTGATAAGCGCGCTCGATGCCGCGCAGGAACAGGGCGGCGGTGATCAACGTGATGAGTGAGAACGCCACCTGGCCGACCAGAAGCACATTAGCGAAGGTGATCCTGGCGCGGTTGCGGCCGGCAGTGCGGGTTTCCTCCTTGAGCGCTTCCACAACTTCCGCGCGAGACGCCTGCAGCGCCGGCGCCAGGCCGAAGATGACGCTGGTGACGAGCGAGGCCACCAGCGCAAACAGGTAGACAGGCGTGCCCAGGCGGAAGTCGACGAAGTTTCGCGCGACCTCCGCGGGGCGGAACGACCAGAGAAGCTGGCAACCCAAGACAGCCACCGCCAAGCCGCACACGCCGCTCAACAAGCCAAGCAGAGCGCTCTCCGTCAGCAACTGGCGGATCAGCCGGCCGCGGCCGGCGCCCAGCGCCAGGCGCACCGCGATTTCCTGGCGGCGGCCCGCCGCGCGCGCCATCAGCAGATTGGCCACGTTCGAGCAGGCGATCAATAGCACGAGCCCGACGATGGCAAACAGGAGGACACCGCCGAACAATAGCGGTTGGCGGGCCTCGCCCAGCGCGGCTGCGGCGATCGGCACCAGCGCCACACTTTGGCCTGCATTGGTGTTCGGATATTGTTTCTCGAGCGCGGCGGCGACGGTCTTGAGATCCGCGCCGGCTTGCGGCAACGTCATGCCGGGCTTGAGGCGCGCCAGCCCGAGGAAGAACGGCATGCCGCGCTCTTCGAGCGCATTGTGCAACTCGGCCGGCAGAGTTTCGCGGGCCATCATCGCGGGTATCCACAGATCGGGACCGAAGACGGCATTCACGCCTCGGAACCCCTGGGGCGCGACGCCGACGATGGTGAACACGTGTTCGTTGAGCCGGAGCGTGCGCCCAATGATATCGGCGGCGCCGCCGAAGCGCGTCTGCCACATCGCGTAGCCTAGCACGGCGACCGGGTGCGCGCCCGGCGTGCGACCCTCGTCCGGGAGGAGGAAGCGTCCTTTGATTGGCGTAATGCCCAATGTTTCGAAGTAATTTGCGGTGACGAGCTCCGCGAAAACGCGCTCGGCTCCGGAAGGCGTCGACATGGTCAACGCCATGACGGACGTGTATCCCGCGAAACTGGTGAAGGCGCGGCTCTGGGCGCGCAGGTCCTCCAGGTTCACGTAAGAGACCGGCAGCAGGCCGCCGGAACGCGGCCCCTTGTGGGTATCGACGGTGGAGACGACCGCGAGCCGGGACGCCTCGTGCACCGGGAGAGGATTCAGGAGCAGGGTGTTCAACAAAGTGAAGACCGTAGTATTGGCGCCGATTCCAAGCCCCAGCGTCAGGACGACGAAAATGGCGAAGCCCGGATTCTGTCCGAGCGTGCGCGTGGCATAGCGCAGATCGCGCAGCAGATCCACGGCGATGCTTCCGGATTTGGGTGTGTCCGCTTCGATGGCGCCGGGCGAACGTCGCGGCTGGGTCTTTCGGAGTTCCGCTGCTAGAGCGCTGCCATCGCCCAAAGTTGCCAGGATGGCGCGGCGGGCTACTTCTTCGGATGCGCCTTCCGCCTGTAATTCCTCGTAGGATTGCTGCAGGTGGTCGGCCATTTCGCGCACGATGGCGGCTTCCCGCGCCGGCTCCAGACGCGCATCCCGCAACAGTTTTCGGATTTCTTGTTCCCACTCAGGCATAATCGATTCCCGTGATACGGCCCACCGCTTCCACAAACTCCTGCCAACTCTGGCGTTGTTTGGCGAGCACGCGCGCGCCTTCCGCGGTGAGACGGTAGTAGCGGCGGCGGCGCTGTCCTGTTTTTTCGACCCAGCGGCCCTGAATCCAGCCCTGCTGTTCGAGGCGATAGAGCAGGGGGTAGAGCGACGTGACGTGAAAACGCAGCGCGCCCGCGGAGCGCGCTTCGATCAGCTTGCAGATATCGTAGCCGTGGCGGGGCTGATCCTCGACCAGGGAGAGCACCAGCAACTCGGCGCTGCCTTTCTTCCATTCGCGGGAGTCGGAGGGCGGCGGCATATATGGTAATTCCATATATACTGGAGTCCCATATATGTTGTCAAGCGAGGGCTTCCCTGAAAGCGCGCAAGACGGGGCGACCCGCGCCGAACGCTCCCCTTTGCGCTTTGGGGATGCGGTAAGATCTTGGCAAGGCAGTCACTCGAAGGATATGGACACCACTTACTCGAAAGCGGTGGCACTGGCCGTACCCGTCTTTCTATTTCTAATCGCGCTCGAATTCGTCGCCGATCGCGTGAAGCGCACGCGCTACTATCACCTGGCGGACGCCATCAACAGCTTGAGCTGCGGGGTGGTCTCGACGGGCGTACGCGTGTTCTTCGGCTTCCTGGGCCTCTTCTTTTATGAATGGGTGCTGCGGCATTGGGCGCCGGTGCATTTGCCGGGCAAGCACTGGGGTACTTGGGTGTTTGCCTTCGTGCTTTACGATCTTTGCTACTACTGGAGTCATCGCTGGGGACATACGGTGGGCCAGTTCTGGGCATCGCACGTGGTACATCACCAGAGCGAAGAGTTCAACCTGACGACGGCGCTGCGCCAGCCCGGCACGGGCGCGTTCCTGGGATGGATTTTCTATCTGCCGATGGCGTTGTGCGGCGTGCCGATTCCGGTGTTTCTGTTGGTCGGAGTGATTCAGCTCTTCTACCAGTTCTGGCCGCACACGCAGCTTATCGGGCGGCTGGGCTTTCTGGACCGCTGGATTCAGACGCCTTCGAATCACCGCGTGCATCATGCGCAGAACGATATTTACTTGGATAAGAATTACGTGGGCGTGTTCCTGATCTGGGACCACATCTTCGGCAGCTTCCAGGAGGAGTTAGACGAGGAGCCGTGCATCTTCGGTATTCGCGGGCAACTGAACAGTTGGAATCCGGTGTGGGCCAATCTGCACTATTACGTGGCGATGGCGAAGGACGCCTGGCATGCGCGGTCGTGGATGGATAAGCTGCGCGTGTGGATTGCGCCGCCGGGATGGCGTCCGGCGGATGTGGCGGCACGGTTTCCGAAACGGCCGTACGATCCGCGCGTGGATTTCGTGAAGTTCGATCCGCCGCGCAACGCGTTGCTGAGCGCGTATGGGCTGGTGCAGTTTGCGGTGCTGATCGCGGCGAACAGCCAGTTTCTGGCGCTGCTGCCGAAGCAGGCGACGGCCTGGAACGTGGCCTATTTCCTGTACATCATGGGAACGCTGGTGTGTTTGGGCGGCGTGTTGGAGAATCGCCGCGAATTCCTGATCGCCGAGGCGGCGCGGTTGACGGCCACGGCGCTGGTGGTAGGCGGAATGGGCCAGTGGTTCGGCGGAGTGCGCGATGCGCGCGTGGTGATTGGGGTCGTGGCCTTCGAGTGTTTATCGCTCGGATGGTTGTGGCTGGCGTCGCGCGCGCGCCAGGGAACGCAGCCGGCGGTGGTCGCGGCCTAGGTCGAATACGGTTCACCTATTGAACGGGCCAACCGCTCTTTCCGGGTGGTGCGTGATCCGGTCGGCGCTCCCCACAAATGGACCAGTGGCCTGCCGGGGCGCGTTGCAGAGCGTCCGTTCAAATACTCCATTCCGAACTTGTTGTATTTGAGAACAGTACGTTTCGGTCATAGGCAACCCCGAAAAAAGCAGGTTGGAGAAGTTGCTCGGCATAGAGAGCGGCCACGTGCTCGACTTTTCCAACCGGATGTTCGAGCCGTCAGGGAGGATTTGATCCGGCGGCTATCTCATGGTCGCGCCTTTGTCAACTGACTGCTTGAGCGCTAGTCTTTCGTGATTTCGTCGCCATGGGGCTTGAGGACGTAGCTCACATCGTCCGCTGTCCATAGCTCGAGTCCCCCTATCGCGAGAGCGGATAGGTCGAATACTACAACGTTGACGCCTTTGCCGAGGTGGCTCTTGTACAGGATTCCGTCAAAGCCCCTTATCCTGAAGGCCTCGGCAAGCATCTGAGTTGGCACGTATTCAACATCGATGGTTGTCGGGGCGACTGGTCGTGAGAGTGCCTCACCGATCAAGTCCCATACATACTGTTCGTATCGGGAATCCATCCCGCTATTGTCGAGCACCACCGAGCGCGTGTTCCCGCAATCCACGAAACGCAGGTCACGGGTCGCCTGGAGCATCGTAACGGTGAGTCTCGCCTCTTTCCATGGCCGCACTTCCGCTATCGCGGTTTCTGGGTCGGTCGCGCCGTACCAGTACGGAATTCCAACTGGATTCGCTCTCCCGTTTCCCACGAACCTTGACGAAGGCGTCATTCGCTCCGCGGTGTGAGGCCGGATCGAATCGTGGTCCCAATCGCCCTTGCCATCCCGGACGCTGACAATGTCGTCGTGCCCGAGTTGAGCTCGCCAGTACTTCTCTCCAGCCTTAACGTGCCGCTCTCTCGGTCCTGCTGAATCCAACACAAATTTGATGAAGTCCCTCGTTACTTCGTCCTGCCCGAATCGAAAGCTTCCAACCACGCGGTCGGCGTAGTTTCTAAATGGATTGAAGGCCGGAACTCTCAGCATAGCGTATACGACATTACCGCGTGGCTACCCTGAAGGCAATCGGGGCGCTTGCCCCTCAGTGGACCTGAAGTGTTTGAGAACAGCCGACAGGATAGAGAACACCCGGTCGCCAAGGGGGTGCGATCCGCTCCTGAGGTTCGCCGATTAGTTCCCTTCCGGCGGCCTCCTTAGACCCGCCGCTCTCAGAATCGGCCAGCCGCGCTAGAATGGTGATCGAGATGGACTACGTGCCGCCACAACCCGTCAAGGATCCACCGAACCTCTTCCGGAGCGGCGCCTTCACGTTGGATCGGCTGTTGAGCCACATCGATCCAGGGCCGCAGGGGGAATCCGAAGAGTTCGTCCGCCGCATCTATGAGCAGCGCCACATTGACCTCTCCTCCGACCGCAACGGCAAGACTCGTCGTTGATACAGACGTCGCCAGCTTTATTTTCAAGTGGCATCCAGAATTTGCGCCGCGCTACGTGAACATTGTGCGCGGTTCCGATTTGATTGTCTCATTCATGACCGTGGCTGAGATGCGTCAGGGCGCGCTGGACGCGAACTGGGGACCCCGCAAATGCGCTGTGCTCGAAGCCTATCTCGCCGACTTCTCAGCCCTCCATTCGGATAGCCTGTTGTGCTCCACGTGGGCCGCCGTTCGGAACGAGAGTGCGCGAAAAGGCCGTCCGATCAGTTCGGCCGACGCATGGATTGCAGCCACGGCGCTGGTGCTCTCTGCACCGCTGGTGACGAACAACCCGAAGGACTACCGCCATTTGGACCAGCTTCAGATTGTTTCTGTAGCTCCCGAATAACTCCCCTATACAGCGGAGATTTGGCCGCACTTCTCCGATTACTTCCCTGTAGTCGCACAGCGTAGAGCTATCGAGGCCATAAGGCTGAAAAACGCGCGTTGCCTGACATTGGTGGATAAACGCCCGAACCACCTGAACTGCCCGCACCCGCTCCGTCTGGATGGTCGGCCACTCGGAAACACCTCGGTCTACCCGACGTGCGCCCGTCAAGAAAGAGTGAGGCATCTGGATTCCTGGCGAGGAAAACGGTCTGTCCCGCCACCGACCGGAGCTTAAGTGAACCGTATTACGCTTAGGTCAGGCTTAGGTCCAATACTGTTCACTTAACGATCCTGAGTCGCGTGGTGAAATCGAGGCGCCGGGTGCGCTGGCGTTTGCGAGGCCGAAGACTGTAGTTGCTCATTTTGCGCTTCACGCCCCGCGCATTAATCCGGTTG